>Ga0315279_10000381_pt1 | contig 91569 bp, 99 predicted proteins | sample YL17G06_20_MG_FD_203694 | JGI IMG/M metagenome (GOLD analysis project Ga0315279, IMG submission 203694) | Sediment microbial communities from Yellowstone Lake, YNP, Wyoming, USA - YL17G06_20 | ecosystem: Environmental > Aquatic > Freshwater > Lake > Sediment | place: USA: Wyoming | collected...
CAATTGGGATCACGTACATGGCTGTTGTCATTTGTCCGATCACTATTTGGTCTGCGCCTTTTACTTGCTCTGCGAAGAGGGTCCAGTAGATCTGGGCTAGGTATGCTGGTATGCTGCCGATGGCCATGTAGATTATCCAGGTTTTCACGTGTTTGACTTCGCTGAAGAGTTGTTTCACGTTGCGGATGAAGCTCGCTTTCTCTTTTGTCGCCAATTTCGCTAGGGTAATGTTGTGGGGCTCTTCGAATAGTCTCCATATCATTATGAATGTGAAACACAGGCCTGCGAACTGAATCATGTAAAGCGGGCGTATGCCTTGGGTGTTGAGGCCTCCGAAGTATGTTACGAGATAGGCTGCGCCTATTGGGACGATGAGTCTTGGAAGAGAAGATAACATGTCGCAGAGTGCCATTCCGGTTGCTCTCTCGTGGCTTTTGAAACAGCTACCGCATATTGTGGGGCAAACGGTGGAGGTTACTCTTAGTGCGAAGGTCATTATTACTAGTGCAGGAATGATCATCCACCATTCTATAGCCGTAACGAAGAAAAAGGACGCTGTTACTATCAGCGCGACTCCTAGCATGAAGATCTTTTTGAGGTTGAAATGGCTCGAAAGCCAACCTGCTAGGAGGGCGGCACCGATTGAGGCGATTCCGGCGACGGCGGTCCCGAAACCGAGTTGTACTACTCTGGCGCCTAGTGCAATTATGAAGATTGACTGATATTGTTGGGTTGCTCCGAGGAAGACGCTTTGGCTCATGTTTCTTGCCAGGTTCACTTTGAAGGCTCTTTCCTGTTTGAGAAGATACTTGAATGATCTTTTTATCGTGCCTTCTGTCGGCAAAGAACGCCCCTAAGAAGAATGGAATTGACAGGCATGTTCTATTAAAGCTGTCTGATCACTGATACTTTTTGTTTACTTCGCGCTAATCTACGACAAATCTGTGCTCAAGGTCGCGAATTGAGGCGCGGATTACTTACAAGAGGAGTATTGGTCACTTCGTTTAGGATCTCTAGCGCGCGCTACAACCCTCGAATTCACAGTCTTCCCTTCAAGCAACTCACTTCACCAATCCAAATAGTCAAATCGATCAGCTGTAACTTTTCCGCAAAATCAAAAACTGGCTTGAAAAGGCTGATAGAAAAGAAAACCTGAAGCCGTTCAGATTTAGACAGTGATTACTCTGTAGTTGTCGTCTCTCAGGTAGTCAGTCAGCGGTTTGCCCATATATTTGACCTCTATGCCAAGTCGCCTCAGGTCGTCAGAAACTCCATACAGGTCTGAACATTTCTTGCATGCCAGCAATTTCACACCAGCCTCCTTCATTTCGACGACGTGTTCTTGCAGTTCCGTGTCTGCAACGAGAAGCTTAGCTGAGGGCCCCCACACCACGAGCGTAACGTTCTTCCATCCCCACTTGAAACGCTTCGAATTAAAAGTGTACATGAACGCCATTTTCAACGCCACTTCTCTGTCCCCGCTAGTCCACAACACAACCAGCTCATCTGGCTTAGAAGACTTTTTACCCTTGCTATGTTCTTTTTTGCTCAAATTCATCCCTTCAGCTTCCTAGGTAAACGAATAACACATTGTAGACTTGGGTTCAGCTATAACTTTTCTGTAGGTCTGCTGGCTGGATAGAACTTTACCCCCCAAACCCAAAATTCCTACCTGCCTACACTACCTCTCTCTGACGGCGACAGACAGACAAAGACAGAAAGAAACAGATAACAATACACACGACTGACTATTTGCGCGCACAAGTGTCAAAGAGTTCGAAAACGCAACGCCTAATTCTTGGGCAAACCACAATACACAGTTGACGAAGAGAATCATGGTGTATGGCAATGCCGATTGGTCACATTATTTACAAGTTCCTTCGTCTTCTCAAACAGGAACATGACAAGGAAAAAGACCCCAATTACAGGCTCAACGTACGTTCGGTATGGGACGAGATGTTTTACTTGCTAAAAGAGCGTGAGAGGAAGAAAGATGAACCCAGTTAGTACGAATCAGGTCTTCTGTTCCAGACTAACGCGCAAAAGAATACTAGAGTGACAGAGATACACACACAAGATAAAACCTTACCCCCCACCAACCACCACCTTCGGAATCTGTCCGAAATCACATTGCTCAACGTCCAAAATGTATCTCTCCAAAGAAAGAGTTCGTCTGGTGATATTATCTCAACAGATGTTCAATTGGTTCTGTTAACTCTTCGGCGCTTAGGTAATATCTGTTAACTGTCGGCGCTTTTCAATGTTTATGGGCAAGACCAGTTTCTGGAACGTACTGTACTAAGGCCTAGACTTATATCTTCCAGCTACCACCACTAGATTAGGGAGTTAAAGCATGAGTGAAACAAAAAAGAGAAAAATCGCTGTAAAAAGCGTCCTCATCGCACTTGGAATTATCTGCATCGTTCTGGCATCTGGCCTAGTTGGGGCATTAGTATATTATGTGTCACTGGTAAACGACAAGGACAGCGCGATTTCCATGTTGAACTCTCAGATTTTTCAGTTGACCTCAAACGTCACAAATTTGCAAAACCAAGTAACGGATCTGCAAACACAAGTGAATGAGCTTCTCAAAGACTTCAGTCTTTACAATAACGAGTTTGGGAATGTTTCTGTTGTGAGTCCTAGCCATATTTTTTCGCCGCCCGTATCCATTTATCGAGCTCTTAAAATTGCATTGGAAAGTGACGGATGGACCGCGTCCTCGCTGAGTAACATGACAGTGAGTGCTTCCCTAGAATACCGGGAATTCTGGAGCAACGATTCAAGCGGCGGTTCCGGTAGCGTATTTCTTCATGACATGACGCAACCAGCTAGAGACTACTCACCCGTTCAAGTCAACGGCACAACTTATCGATACGTATGGGCCATAGTTGTCGAAGAGAGTGTAGGCGTACGATCAATACCTCCTCCAGGGCTTTACTGGGTTGATGCTGCAACTGGAGAAATAGTTCCGCACGGTCCACTCTTATGAAGAACGAAGTTTCACAGTGCAAAATTGTCGCCGTGACAGCGCGCGCAAGCGCCTAAGAGTAAACAGAACCGTTCATTTTGTCAACCCGAACTCGGTCATTTTGTGTCTGGATATCGTTCTCCAAGGAACACTTGGTCTCCAAAACTTGAGGAGACCTAGCGTTCGCGCTCTAGCCTGAAGACCACTGGTCTCAACCCGTCCGGGCAACATATCACTGAAACTCCCTCTTCATGAGGCGGGGCGTTGCCACCACACATCAGCATATAAACGGGCGCGGAGATTCCGTACCAAGCATAAGGGCAGAACCCGCTTGGCATCCTGAAATCATCAGAATGGAACACCTGTCCTTCCTTGAAGATAGAGCATGCAGCAGTAACTTTTGTCTTGATCGGAGGCTCTCTGAATACCTCTTTAGTGTCGAAACACTTGAGCACGGTGATCTTTATGCGGCTCGCTTTCTTCTCCAAACAAACACCTCACAGGCCCACAGTTTTCCCTGCAGTACTATTTAGGACCTGTCAAAGAAACTTCAATCCAGATATCACCCATTCAATGTCTCCCTGCTCTCCTACTTCGGCTTAACTCAGATATCACCAACTAGAAACGTGCCCACGGTCTCCTAAAGGACTGATGGAGAATTGCCTTACTGTCTCTGTTCTCTTTTCTGCATTTCACCGTGAAGATATTCAAACCACTCGAATATTGTCGGCTGACCCCACTCCTTTCTGAATTCAATTATTGTGTCCTTCATTTTGTCCCACGACATCTTGATTGGTGCAGTAAAGAGGTCATCAACTAAACCAATGTCTACGAGTTTTCTACGTAAGAGAATGCCTATGCCTTCAAAGAATGTGCCAACTGCAACCCATTCTGCCCAACCATATTTCTCTTCATAGTCATGGAGGCTTGGGGCTTCTCTCCGCCTCACCTTGTCCCATGTCTTCTGAAATCCTTCACTACCGAAACGCGAATACAACCTCATAATAAGATCTGTTTGCCTCGTTCTGACCAGGTCTCTCAGCTGTATACGGTGAAGACAACACCTACCAACACGCCTACTGCTGCAACAATTGCCGAGATTTCCGTAATACCAACCATTCATGACACCTCGCTTGCCTAACAACGTAGTCTGTTTCAATTCAGCTATAACTTTTCCCCAAAACGATGTTGTTGCAAATTTCCTTAAGCCAAAACACACAAGACAGAAATCAATCTGCACAGCAACAGAAACAAACCCAGAGGTACAAAAAAAGAGAATCTCAAACCATGTTTGCACGCCCCAAGCACTCCCACACCAACACGAGAAACCCAACATCCAAGACTTCTGACACTCAAAAACCTCCCGGAATTGAGTAAAAAAAGCCAGAAACCAACATGCTTCAACATGCTTTTGAGGCTCAAAGAAATCACGGATTGAGTACTCAAACACAAGGACTCACACCCCAACACGTGCTGGCAACAACGCGTTCAACCCCCGCTTCAGTTTGAGGCTCAAAGAAATCACGGTTTGAGTACTCAAACACAGGGGCTCGAATGTCAACATTTACATACCCGCTTCCCCTATGCTAAACAAACGTTCTCTGGCCAAATGCAAAGGTGTTCATGAAGATGAAGACAGAGACGATACGGCAGAAGGTGCTCATACCAGCCGCGCCTTCCGAAGTGTATGAAGCCTTCATCGACGCCAAGAAGCACTCCAAGTTCACGGGCAGCAAGGCAACCATCGACCCAAAGGTCGGAGGCGAGTTCACCGCGTGGGACGGATACATCACGGGAAAAAACCTGGAGCTGCAGGACGGAAAAAGAATAGTGCAAGAATGGATAACGACAGAGTGGCCCAGAGGCTACCCTCCCTCAAGACTCGAACTGACCTTCACGAAAGCAAAGACTGGCACGGAAATCTCCATGATCCACTCCGACGTTCCGGCTGAACAGTCAGACGACGTGGCACAGGGATGGACCGAATTCTACTGGGAACCCCTGAAAAAATACTTCAAGAAATAAACCTTCTAACCCAGCTTCTTCAGCGCATCCACGATCTCTTGAATGTCCGGCAGCTGCCCAATCGGGTAGACCTTGACGAACGCGACTTTCTGGTCTTCGTCGACGATGATGTTAGCCCGTTCCGACGTCCCGTACTTGCTCCTGAATACGCCGTACGTCTCCGCGACTCTTCCGTGCGGCCAGAAATCCGACAGCAACCGCGTGTGCTCGATGCCCAGGCTTTTCGCCCAAGCCTTCTTCGAGGGCACAGTGTCCACGCTCACGCCGACGGCCACGGTGTCAAGCGAATCGAAAGCCTCCCTGTTCTTCTCCAGAGACTTCATCTGCAAAGAACACACGGAAGTCCACGCCAAAGGATGGAACGAAAGCAGCACCCTCTTCCCCTTAAACTTCGAAAGAGTAAACACCTCCTCATCCTGATCCGGCAGACTGAAATCCCTGAACCCGTCACCCACCTTCACTCTCTTCTCCACTCCACACCCACCCTCACCGTTTGCTCACAACTCACTCCAGCGTGCACTCGGTAAATAAAGCTTAAGAACGGCGGGACTCAAATGAACGTGTAATCGCTCCATGGCCGAACAAGTGACTTCTGAATGTCCCTGAACATTTCTCCTACCCGAAAACCCGACGTCAAACCCCTGCAGGTATACGCGCACACATGTTCCATTTCACGTTCCGTGTCACTCCGCGTCTACGCCAGCACACAGCCGCTCAACGGGAAGATAGCCGACCTGCAGAAAGGCTTAATCCTCCTCATCGACGGAGCGGAAGCTGTCGGAGAAGGAACCGGCTTCGGGCTCCCAGTCCTCGTGTACTCCGGCGAAACGTATTTTTCAGGCACCTCAACCGTGCACGTTTCCCAACGGCCCAGTGGCTGCATCATCCGCAAAGAATTCACGATGGACAGGGTCGCCAGAAACAGTTTCAGGAACGTCACGCTCGAAAACCGCGCCGCCCGAACTTTCATCACCCACCTCTCCGACCTGTACCAGAAGCATCGACGATTCCGGCTATTGACGTTGAAAGACCTGACCGGAAGAATGAGCATCGGCAAGGCCTTTCTGGAAGCCGCATCGATTGGGAGGGTCACCGTCACCTACACGGTCGATGAATCATGCATAACGGTGAAAGCAGACTTCAAGAGCCTGGAAAAAAGGGGGCTGGAGAAGATTTTTATGTTGAACGAGCAAGGCTCAAGACTGTTCAGGAAGTACATTGATTCTCGGGGCACAGAATTGACAGATAACATGATAGGAGCATGGGACGCGGTGGGCGGCGAATGGGCCTGTCTGAAAACTTCGAGGGGCGAACTCGCCTTCCGCCTCTGGAGAGTTAAGAACAGTGTGCTGCGCAGGGGCCGGGAGTTTCTGCAGGGCTCTTTGGACTGGGTTGGCTTGGACTACGAGATCGGCCGCGGGAACGATGTTTTCGAGTACGCCGTCGACGTTCTGGAGGTGTGAATGGGCGTTGACGACGGTGACTCTGGTCTACCCGTACTTTCAGCCTTCGAACGATGATTCGATTTTCAGGTTTCCGCCGTTGGGACTCGGCTACATAGCTGCCTACCTGAGGGCCCACGGCGTCTCGGTTCAGCTCGTCGACTGCACGTTCCTAAACGAGGAGGAAGCGTTGGAGAGGATCAAACGTTCGCGGCCGAGGATAATCGGCGTTCAGGCAATGTTTTCGATGAAGGAAAAGGCAGTTCAGTTCGCTCAGCTTCTGAGAAGCGACTGCGAGCTTCTCGTCGCAGGCGGGCCGCTTCCAACGTCGAACCCTGAAGAGTTCCTCTCATCCTTCGACGTGGTCGTCGTCGGTGAGGGCGAGCAGACCATGCTTGAACTAGTCCGCGCCGTGGAGGCTGGTGCAGGCTTGGCGAGGGTCTCTGGAATCGCCTTCAGGCAGAAGGGTGGGGTCAGGTTCACCCGTGCTCGAGGTTTCATAGAGGACCTTGACGGTGTCCCGTTCCCGTCTAGGGAGATGTTCGACAATCAAGCGTACAAGCGCTACTATTCGAGGAACTTCGGTTACACGACGACGTCGGTCATGTCCTCAAGGGGCTGCCCGTTCCAGTGTGACTTCTGCAGCAGGCCCGTGTTCGGCAACAGGTTCAGGTCGAGGACGGCTGCGAACGTGGCGGAGGAGGTTGAAGCGGTTCGACGGCTGGGTTACGAGAGGGTTTGGTTTGCCGACGACTGTTTCACGTTGGACAAGAAGCGGCTGCTGAGCATCTGCGACGAGCTTGTTCGCAGGCGCGTGAGCGTCGGTTGGGAGTGTCTGTCGAGAGTTGACACCGTGGACTCGGAAGTCGCGGAGAGAATGAAGCAGGCCGGATGTGTACGCGTGTTCTTCGGCATAGAGTCTGGGAACGATTCAATCCTCAGAATCATGAGGAAGCAAGCAACGGTGAAGCAGGCCAGAGACGCTGTGGACGTTTTCAAAAAGGTCGGGGTTCAGACGGGCGCGTTCTTCATCCTGGGCTACCCTGAAGAGGATGATGGAACGGTGTTGGACACGGTTGATTTCGCGTCTTCGCTTCCTTTGGACTACCTGTCTTTCACGTTTCCGTACCCAATTCCTGGGACACCTCTGTTTGAGAGGGTGAAGGAAAGGATGGTTTGCGAGGATTGGAGGGAGCCTGAGGGCTTTCACTTAGTAAAGCACAAGCTGCTGTTTCGTTCTCAGTTTTCGGAGACCAAGCTCAAGTTCGCCGTTTTCAAGGGCATGGCACAGTTTTACGCCCGGAAATATCTGGGGAGAAGAGGGTACAGCATGGTGGGCAAGCCGTTTGAGCGTCTCACAGACGCTGTTTACAAGGTCTTGCCTTGAACCTGTGCCTTAGAATGTGGGGCTGCGAAACGTGCGTTGTTGAGCTTCGTCTTCCTATTCAGGTTGACACTTTGCGCATCGGTATCAATGGCACATGTTGGGATTTGAGTCCTTGTGTTTGAGTACTCAATGCGTGATTTCTTTGAGCCTCAAAACGTGATTTTGATGGTCATTAGCCTGGGTTGCATGTTGGGTTTCAGACTTCTGCTTTTGAGTGTTCAATTCGTGATTTTTTTGAGGCTCAAACGGTCGAACTGTGTTCCATCTCTTTTCCTTGTAAATATGTTAGGAGAGTTCCGGCTAATGGTGCCATGAATAGCGGTAGAAAGTAGTAGAGTAATGATTGCCACCATACTGCCAGGGGCTGAATCAGTGAAACCACGAAAGTGCTTGCGCCGGACAGGGTGCAGGCCGTTGCTGATGTTACTGCTCCCTTGTGGCTTCTTCTTGACAGTATTAGTGCGGTTGCGAGTGCTCCGAACATTAGTCCTAGGAATGAGAAGGCCGTGAGTAGCTGGTCGTACATGAACCATTGTTGGGCGACGAATTGGGGATACCATCCGTAGATGCCTTGCAGAGCAGCTGCTGAGAGAATGAAGATGATAGTCGAACCCGCCGTGGCCACGATCATCATTGCACCTGCGATGTACGTGTGAGCGATTGTGGCGGCCAAATCAGGCCCGTTTTGGTGGTGGGCGCAACAGGCTGCGCGGATGGACGCAGGTTTGCCGCTCTTCGTGTGCTGCGGGGTCATGGGAACAGGTTTGTTCCTGTCGGAGTTAAGATTTGCGCAAGTTTTATCAAACGCGGTCCAGAATTGTTCACAGGACGGGTCATGTTACTGAGACGCCACGGGCTCACTTTAGCCGTCTTGGCACTTGTCGTGAGTGCGCTGGCTGTTTCTCGAGTTGAAGGTTTTGTTTTGTTTGAGTTGGACCCGACGGCTGAACATCATGTTGCCGGACTGAATTCTAATATGCCTTACGTGGCTGGCTTCCATGTGATTGCTGATGATTTGAGCCTGCGCGAGACCGTTAACGCCACTGCGGTCACTGTTAGCTTTCCTTCGACTGAGCCGGAGTTTTTGCCTTCTGGCTGTTGGCTTGGCGGTGGCATGTTTGTTCAGGGTCAGGATCACGTGTTTCGAAACGTGGATTACGGTTTTTACATGATGCTTGTGCTCGACGCTTCGGGCAGGCTGTTCATCGATTTGGGGTTGCATCAGACAGAGGAGGCCACGCTTCCGATTCAAACGTCTACGTCCAGCCTTGTTTACGCTTACACTTGGCAAATCAGAGGAGTCGACGTGTCTACGCCGATTACTCTGTTTCAAAGTTGGGATAGCAACGGCTTCGTAGACTATTCGATCTCCGTTTCCGGACGTGATGAAACGCTCATTGCGGTGAACGTGGTTGGTATGCCCAACTGCCAGAACATCATACGGGGGTTTTACGCGGGAAACGTGGTTATTGACCCGTTTCCGTTGAGTCGGTACATCAATTATTTTCAGTTCGGCGTCTTGAGCAGCCAAGTGATAACTGATTCTCATTGGCGAGTGGATGTGAAAGAACCCAGAATGCTTAGACAGACAGGCTGGGTTTCAGTCGATAAGGCTTGGTCGCTTCAAGGCGACCACTCTTACCTTGATCACGACTTAATGTGGGGAGGCGCAACGTACCCGGGCGTAGACGTGCAGTACTATCAACATCCGCTACAAAACCCGGATGAGATCATTTTTTCTTACGATGGACGCATGTTGACTCCTGGACGAGTTCTTTGGGACGTTTCAAGCACCAACAACAGTGCGGTTACGCCCTTTGCGTCGGAAAGTCAAGCTCTGACCGCACTTGCGCGGCGTTTCCTTCCAGTCATCACAACTGTGCTAGCGGTTGCTTTGCTTCTTCCCTTCCTGTTGGCGAGGCGATGGCGGAAGAAGAATCTGGGCCTGCTCCAAGCGTCGAATACAAGCCTCCACCTCGAGCGATGAATCAGAATGTCCAAAGCGTAATGTTGAGATGGGGGCGCTACTTAATCTCGATCTTCGATTTTAGGTCTTTCCAGTCATCGGGGCTGAGCACATGTTCTGCGAGATTGAGGAAGGCTTGGAATGCCTCTGGCGGTCCGCCTGCCTGGCCCTGTCTAAGCAGGTTCATCATGAAGCTTGCTGAGGGATTTCTTATCATCATAATCCACCGTTCCGGCCTGCAGGGCGATTCTGAAGAATCTGTTGCGTTGACCCTTGTGGACGTTTGAGTACAAATCAACATGACCGTTCACAAGATCAGCTTCTTCCTTTTGTTCTTAAGCCGAAACTGCCGGTTTGCTACATAAGTGTTTTGATGATTAGCGCGCGCAAAGTGACTTGTTACACTCCACCATTCTTTCAACACAGGCAGAGGGGAGTCCAAAATTGATAATTGTTACAAAACCTTCGTAGAAGAAGATTTTTGTGACGGTTTGTTACGCGCGCTTTGATGCAGACGAAGGTCTATTTGTTATGGCAAAGAGCGCATTTGCTAGCTGCTGAAACTGATTGTCAAGAACAAGGCGTAGATAAAGAGGAGGACTGCTCCCTCTCTCCATGTTAGTCTTTCGTTTGAGAGGAAGTACCATAAGAACAGGTTTGTTATGAGCGAGAATATGGCAAGTTTGGAGAAAGCTGTCATGTTCACGTTCAATGGCGAAGAAACCAGCGTCACTCCCAAGATGCACGTGACGTTTATGAAGCAACTGCCAACAATATTCCCCAAAGCCAGGTCTAGATGCCCTTTTCGAGTTGCGGTGATGCTTGTTGCTAGCTCTGGCACGCTTGTGCCAAACGCTATTATTGTGGCGCCTATGATGACAGGCGGTATTCCAACACTTCTAGCAACGTAAGAAGCAGAGTCAACTATGAAATAGGACGTGGCTACGACCCCAGCAATTCCCGTCAGTGTGATAAGTGCGTACTTGCGAAGTCTCTGTCTTTCTGGTCCCAGTGAACCTTCTTCCTTCACGTTTCTTATTCTTGACAATTGGTAAAGATAGACCACAAATATAGTAAGCAGAATGACTCCGATGAATCGACTTGCCTCTTCTAGATAAAGCAAGCTCAGCGGAATTATTGAAGAGGCAAAGAGCCCAAAGTATAGGCTTCTTACTTCTTCCCTTGCCATGCCCGGATAGAGGCATGAGTACTTGGGGCATTTCAACGTCACAAGTAGGAAGCAAATGCCCAATATTAGACAGATGTTGACTATATTAGAACCCAACACGTTACCTACTGCCACGCCCACAGATTCTTGTCTAATTGCGGCAAAAATGGATACAAGAAGTTCCGGTAGCGAGGTGGAAAAAGCAACCAGGATGAAGCCGATGGTTGTCCTGCCGAATCCTGTTATGTCAGCAACCTTGACAGAATTGTTGATTGCTACATCGCTGGCCTTGGCCAACACTGCCAATGCACCGAGCAGTACGAGCACGTTGCCCCATAATCCGAGCACTTCGTCAAACAAGGCCAGCTTACACCTTCGCAATTACTTTAAACGCAACGTTAAAAACATTCTCGTGCGAGCCATGATCTTATTTCAGCTTCTCGTGATTGCGTCAGAGTTGCTGTTTCTGTCTTGGTTTCCAGATAATTGGGGCCATTGAAGTGACTATGTTGTTGATTATTATGATGTTGGAGACAATTAACGGATACAGATATGCCTGAGGTGCTAGATTGCTTTGCGTCGTCAAGGTGTTGTAGACTAGGACACTCAGAGCAGCATTTGCCAAGCCTGTCCCACACATCAAAGTCATAAACGTCCTGTATTCATGCATTTTGCTCTTGAAGGTCGATATCGTTACGGCGGCGTATCGAAACGCCAGGTTGACCGCCACAATCACTCCTGCGAATAGTATTCCGAGAAATTGTGGCAGGTAGATTAGTCCCAAGAAAACAAAGAAGAAAGCCTGTATCAAGAACGAGAGCTCTCCTTGGATGTGCTTTAAATTGTTCCTGCCTTCAGGCATATAGCTCAGATCAGTCTTTTTGGAAAAGACATTATAGACTTCAGAATAGTTCCCCAATACTAAGCCAAAACGGTTCAATATGGTGTGTCAACACAGAAGGAATACCAGGAAAATGCACATTGGCCCAAGGATCACCTTGAACAGCGGTGGAAGTGACTCATTAGAGAATAGGCCAAGTATTCCGTCAAGCAGAATCAAGATTCCAAGAATGAGAAAAATGAGTACAAGCATAGAACCAGGCTCACCGCAAGCTAAGCGTTTTTCCGATTTGTTGCGCTCATCCTGATCACTTGAGAATAGAGAGAGCTCTGGTCACTCACCTTCGCATAATGTATGCCTGATTCTGTCTGGGTTCGTTGGGCTATTTCTTGTTCTTCGTGTACTTTTTTGGAAGTGGTTTCTTCTTCTTTTGTTTGCTCGGCATTCTTCTACCTCTCCTCAGTTTTCGTGTCGTTGTTATAACACGACTGCAATTAATATAAACGATTGCTTATAAATACTTCCATTTTGCTATATTGAATACAGAAACAGAATTCTGCAATAAATATATCTAAATGAATATATTAATCGGCGACCCCGTAAGTATTATAAATGCTCAAGAAGTTCATATGGTAACTAGGGCTGTTCGCATTGTCTGAGGAGATTGTTGTTTCGGGTGAAGATGCTTTGAAAGTAGCTGACGCGTTAAACTCGACAAGTCTGCGAGTTTTGCAGCTGCTCTCAAAAGAACATCTGGATATTTCAACTATAGCCGAGCGGCTCGACCTAAGCCAGCCATACGTCAGCGAGCAAGTTCGCAAACTGCAGGAAACAAACCTGATAAAAGTCAGCTATGAAAGTGGCAAGAGAGGAATAAGAAAGATCTGTGAATTAGCAGTGAAGAAAATCATCATAGAGATTCAGCCTTTTTGATATGCACGCTGATGGTGTTCCCGATTGGTTACTGAAATAATAATTGGAGTATCCGTTCTCATTGGGGGCATCGCTCTGTTAGCATATTCCAGCGACAAAGCGGTTGAGCACTCAGTGCGCATAGCTTCAGGACTGAGGGTTTCACCTCTCATAATAGGACTCTTCGTTGTGTCTTTGGGGACAGATTTGCCAGAAATTCTAAACTCGGTAATCTCATCAGGAGTAGGTCACGGAGACATAAATGTAGGAGACTCGTTCGGATCTGTTCTAGCTCAGATGACCTTGGTTCTAGGGCTTGTTGCCCTGGTGGGAAGAACAATCAAGGTCAAAAGAGAGGAGATATTAGTCCTCGGAGCCTGCGAATTCCTAACACTCATTGCATCCATATCAATGGTCGAAAAGGGATACATCTCAAGGATGAACGCTTTCTTCCTAGTGGCCAGCTGGCCGATCCTCATGGTAATTATCAAGAGCGTTATCAAAAAGGAGTACACCAAGGCAAGAAATGACCCCAAGCTGCCCAGACATCTCCTTCTAGCCATAATATTCTATGTGGGTGTTGCCGTTGGATCTTATCTTCTCGTCAATTCGGTCATCGTCCTGTCGGCAGAGACGCATGTTCCTGAGTATTTCATCAGTTTTTTTGTAGTCGCCATTGGAACATCCCTGCCGGAATTAGCGGTTGACCTAGCAGCTGTCCGAAAGAAGCAATACGACCTCGCCATAGGAGACGCAATAGGAAGCTCCATCATCGACGCTGGATTCTCAATAGGGATAGGTCCTCTGCTATTCCCAACAGTCGTGTCTGGACGACTTGCTGAAACTACGGGCCTATACGCCCTAATCGCTTCAATCGCTGTTATTTTGATAATTGCTCTAAGACGGAAGCTGGACAAGAAGACCGGAATGTTTTGCCTCATCCTTTATGGAATCTCTTACGCAGCGATTTTCCTCTAGCACGGGGTTGATAAAATGGAGAAATGCATTGTTCTTTACCGAGTTCTTAAGCTCTGAAGTCGTAGGCATCATGCCGTCAAGCGCACGCGGGTCATCTCCCAAGACAAAGCAGAAATTCTCAATGGTTGAGGCGAGGTCGTAGCACTGTTTTGTTCAGTTTTAATATTTGTAATTTGCTATTGTTATAGGTAATACGTAAACCTTTTTAGTATTCCTGCGCTGTATACAGTGAGGGAAAATGCCATTCAAGAAAAGGTCCAAAAAGAAGAAGCGTAGGGAACGCGCGCGCAGGAAAGAAAGAAGAAAAGCCAAACAAGGACCATAAGAACAAATAGTCTTCGTGGCACGTGAAAAAAACCGGAAGATAAACTCGTGTGAGTGATATCATGTCAATTGATAATTGGAGTGTCGCTGTTCTGCGGTGCAAAGCAGACAGAACTAGAAACTCACTCCTAGATTTGTACGATTTCGTCAAAGACATTGAAGGTGTAAGAGATATGCACTTCCTAATCAGAGACAGAATAGACGATGAAGTCGTGCTGAGCATTCGTATGCTGCTGGAATCCCAGCATGCCCGGGTTGTCAAGAGCAAGGTCGCCTTCAAGCTCGGAACAATGTTGTCCGAAGACAAGTTTGCTATTGACCCGGATGCTGAAAATCCACTCGAGAAATATGTCGCTTGGCAACCGAACCAAAGAATCGCCGAATCTGGTCCTGAAAAATTCGGTGCCTTCTGCCGCTTTCTCAGCAGGCTGAGCAGAATAGCCGTTGAGATGATCAGAGAGGACTACTTCAATTCTGCAGAAAGAGTTGAGATTGCTCACCTAGTATCTTGGATGCTCGGATGCACTGAATATGGCTTGATGAGTCCCGCTCACTGGGAAGTAGGATACTATGATCGACTGGAAGACAAAGCCTGTCCATATCTAAAGCAAGACTTTCCAAAGACAAAGAAACCGAAACACAGTCAACGTTGATAATGGTAAAGCGCGTGCTAGATCATTTCTGCAAGCACTCGGTTGGGCTTCAGCAGGTTTGCAGCCAGCGCGCTAATGCGCGCGCTTTGGGCATTCTTTGAGGATGCCTACAAGCGAGATTGGCACTATTCATATCGAAGCAAGTAAAGAGGCTTTGCGGCTTCCTTCTTATTCGTCTCCAAACAGAGAATGATATTGCGTCGGTTCTCAGCACATGAGTTCAGTCTTGGCACGCGTGCTCTTTTCCCGTTTGTTCTTTCTTTTGTCGCGTTCCCTTCTTCCAATGCTCCACTCCTGTTTTCACCACAAACCATCTGTACTCATCCTTCTGAAAACTCCATCCTTGACTATATAGCATATTAGATATAAATATTTCTATTTAGCTATTAATGTGCTCAGCGCGCGCCAGGAATGAGAAAAATGAGTATAAGCATAGAACTAGGCTCACCGTAAGCATGAGCGTTTTTCCGATTTGTTGTGCTCATCCTGGATCACTTGAGAGTAGAGAGAGCTCTGGTCACTCACCTTCGCATAATGTATGCCTGATTCTGTCTGGGTTCGTTGGGCTATTTCTTGTTCTTCGTGTACTCTTTTGGAAGTTCTTTGTTCTTAGCGCGCATGCCTGTTCCGAAAATGGTCAAAAATGGTTTTAATTCCGTTTCTTGAATTCTAGTCCAGCCATTCGCCGCAAAGAAAACGTGAACATGTCAAGTTCGACAATGTTTTTGAAAACCAAAGGAAGAATAAAGACCATTTTTGGCCAAATTAGGAACACGCATGCGCGCTATAGTTGTCGATTCTCACTACAGCTTTCTGAAAGTGGCTTTCAGTTCTTGCTTCTTCAACCAGCTTCGCGGTTTTCCCAAAATAGCTGTTGACGCCAGTGCCGACTACAAGTCCATCCATCCATCTCTCCCTGCCTGATGACTGAACTCGCGTAGGTAATGTCGGAAATGTGCTTCTCAACAGGCAAGGACTCACCTGTTAACTCGGATTGGTCTACGAGTATACACTCACCTTCAATTAGCTTGATGTCCGCTGGAGCAACATCACCTAAACGGACCCGCACCACATCGCCTGGCACAAGCTCTCGCGTAGGTATTTCTGTCCACTTACCATCGCGCACAACCCTTGCATTCATAGCAAGTCTGCGTTTCAGCAATTCAATCGCACGGTCAGCTTTGTGTTCCTGCCAAAACCCTACGACAGCGTTTACGATCAGTAGGGCAAATATGATTCCAAAATCATCCCAGTGTGTTATAAGTGCGGACAATATTACGGCAGTTTCGATCATCCATGGAATTGGACCCCAGAAATAGCCCCAAAATTTGATTACATGATTCGTCTTCTTCTCGGGAATCTCGTTTGGCCCGAATTCTAACAGCCTCTTTTCGGCTTCAGCAGAGGATAGACCATATCTGCTTGAGGATTGTTGTTCCATTATATCAGGCCCCACTCTCTCACCTCACACTCTGAATTGTCGGTCTCACTTCCGCTATTAATGAGCAGCTTGTAGGTCAATCGGTTGTTCTGCAATTTTCTTTCCAACTGAAAAAATTCAAGGGCCCTCTTACCTGTTTTTGCGCGCGTTGATGTTCATTATCGCATCGTTAGTGGGAGAATAGTTATATTCGAGTATATTGACTACACTGAGATATACTTCAAACGAGGATTTCCGCATTGAAAAAAGTGGAGCTCAGCAGAATAGATACAAATTCAATTAAGAGACTGCTGATAGAGATAGGAAGCCCAATCATCCCGCTCACCCTCGTTTTCGAGGCTCTGGGTTTCAGTGGTGTGACCGGAATAGACTGGGGAATACTCGCAGGGGCTGTCTCTGCGCTAGCAATTGAATTAGGCTACAAGGTCGAAAGAGTCGGCAGGTCCATCGTTCTCGTCCAGCGGAAAGAGAATCTAACTAAGAGTAAAAGTGCGACTGAGAGCCCTTGAGATTAAGGGTAAAGACCGTGGTGGAAGTTTGAAAGAAACGTTAGAAGGAAAACTTGATGGATGCCCATTCAGTTCTTGACGGAGGCGCTCCTCGCGTTCACTATTGACTTAGTGATAGCTTTCATTTTGGTGTTTGCTGCTTCGTCTCTAATATACTTGGTTGGTCGCTACTTGTCTCCGAAGTCCGCCAAGACTGAAAATGGGCAATCTACCTATGCTTGTGGCGAGAAGGCTAATTTCCCGAAGCTGAGGATTAACGTGTCGTTGTCTAGGTACCTTGTCTACTTTGTCGTTTTGGACTCATCAGTATTGCTAGTAGCCTTTGCCTCTCTTGCTCTTTCGGCATCAAATGCCCTGCTCTTCATGTTTTATCTGTTCATGATGGTTGCAGCCGTTCTGCTTCTTGTTGAAGGAGGCGACCGGTAACGTACTGTGCCAGTCTGACTAAATGGGCTCAAAAGAAGTCGCCATGGGTCCTCCACTTTAATTCGGGCGCTTGCAACGGATGCGACATCGAAGTCGTTGCCCTCTTGACGCCAAAGTATGATGTGGAACGATTTGGGATTCTTCTCGAGCCTTCTCCACGACATGCTGACGTTCTGTTAGTTACGGGCGTGGTAACTAGACAGGTTGCAGACAGGCTAAAGCGCATCTATGAACAGATGCCTAACCCGAAGTTCGTCGTAGCAATAGGAGCCTGCGCCTGCTCTGGCGGCGTATTCGAGGGCAACTACAACGTAATCGGTGGAGTAGACAAGATCATTCCGGTAGATGTCTATATCCCTGGCTGCGCACCGAAACCAGAGTCAATAATAGACGGAATCGTAAAGCTACTCAAAACGAATAAGGAGGAAAAAAACAATAACAAACGTTGAACAAGAGATTCTGACAACGCTCAGCAATAAACTCGGAGAACCATCGCTTCAAACCTCACCCACGCAACTCGGAAAGATCTCTGTTCGAGTCAATCCGGGTATCCACAGAGACGCTCTAAAAATCTTGATCAATGAAGATGAAACCGCAGGCATATCCGCAATTACAGCCGTAGACCTTGGGGAAACCATCGAAATAATGTATCACATACGCACGCGTGGAACCATCGTAACGATCCGGACACAGGTACCCAAAGAAGCCCCGCGGATCAGAACCATAACTGACATGCTTCCCGGTGCAAACTTCCACGAAAAGGAAGTTGCTGACCTCTTTGGCGTAATCTTTGAGGGCCACCCAAACCCAGGAAGATTGATTCTCTCAGAAGACTGGCCCAGAGACAATTTCCCGCTCAGAAAAAACGCTGAGATCACAAAAGTTGAGAGCAAAACAGAGAAGCTTCCGGCTGTGGACGAGGATAAACAATCCTCAGACGAAGGAACGCTCACAACGGTAATTCTTGGGCCGCAGCACCCTGCCCTGATCGAGCCAGAGAAGTTCTCTTTGAAAGTCGACGGAGAGATCGTGACAGAAGTCACGCCTCGCATCGGCTATGTTCACAGAGGAATCGAAAAAGCCGCAGAAAATAGGACTTACCTGAAGGACATCTATCTGGTCGAAAGAATATGCGGAATCTGCAACACATGCCATGCCACGTGTTTTTGCCAAGCGGTAGAAGCAATAATGGGGACCGAAGTACCTCCTAGGGCAAGATACTTGCGCACCATAGTTCTGGAGCTTAACAGAATTCAGAGCCACATGCTCCTGTTAGGTCATGCGGGCCTTGAGATCGGTTATGAATCACTTTTCCAGTACATGTGGCGTGACCGAGAAATCGCGATGAACACAATGGAATCGCTTACTGGCAACAGAGTCATCGCATCGTTCGTTACCATCGGAGGGGTAAGAAGAGATCTGAAAGAGGAAAGCATTCCGGGAATAAAGGCTGAACTAGCAACATTGAAGGAGAGAATGACTTTCTACAGAAATCTTCTTGAAAACGATTCCACTTTGAAAATGCGAACGAAAGACGTTGGAATATTGAATAGACGGGACGCGTTGAAACTGTGTGTTGTTGGTCCTGTTGCACGTGGTTCGAATGTGAAGATAGACGTGAGGAAGGATGCGCCGTACGCTGCATATGAGGAAATTCCTTTCAAGATGATAAGTCGCAGTGAAGGTGATTCTTGGGCAAGGCTAATGGTTCGCCTTGATGAGACGAGCGAAAGCATCGATATACTAGACCTTGCACTGGACAACTTGCCAAGTGGGCCTTACAGAGTCAAAGTTCCCAGGATTGTACCTCCTGGTGAAGCGCTTAGCCGCGTTGAGGCGCCAAGAGGCGAACTGTTCTACTATGTGAAAAGCAATGGCACAGCCTACCCTGAGCGCGTCAAAGTACGCACTCCAACGTTCGCAAACATATTGTCCTTCGTTCAGATCGCAAAGGGTGGCAACATAGCGGATGTGCCCGCAAGCTTTGTCAGTCTTGACCCTTGTTTTTCATGCACAGATAGGTGATGAGGCGAAGGCATGAGCCTAGATTTTACTTTCTTCTTCCGCGTCTTGATTTTTCCAGGCTTTTCATTCATCCTTTTGCTTACATTTCTGTGCGACTGGATCGAAAGGAAAATTGAGGCTAGGATGCAGAATAGAATCGGGCCCACCTATACAGGTCCTGCAGGCATTCTACAGCCCTTCGCTGACTTTGTAAAATTGCTGGCAAAAGAAGACATGGTTCCACGCGATGCAAGAAGCATCGTTTTCAAGTTTGCCCCCATCCTTTCTTTCTCAACGTTTGTCCTTGCCATGTTTTTCTTACCTATTGATGGTTCAAACGTGATTCTCAATTCGAGTTTTCAAGGGGACTTGATCTTCGTCTTGGCCCTAGTATCCCTTGCCAATTTCTTCCTTTTTCTCTCAGGCTGGTCCTCACGTAACCCCTACAGCGAAATTGGCGCAACTAGAGTTTTGACCCAGTTTCTTGGCTATGACATACCTCTTTCAATTCTTGCCTTCGGCCCTGCTGTTCTTGCAAGCGGCCTGAGTATCTCAACGATAGCAGCCAACCAGCGCTTTCCCTTTGCTCTTTTGGTTCCGTGGTCTTTTGCGCTATTCATTATTACTCTTCAAGCCGAGTTGGAGAAAGACCCGTTTGACATCCCCCACGCCGAGACTGAGATAGTAGGTGGATACGAGACTGAATATAGCGGTCGGCGATTGGCATTGCTAAAGCTTGCTAAAGATGTGCAAATCGTTTTAGGCGCCGCTTTGGTAGTGGAACTGTTCTTAGCTGGTCCTTATGGACCAGTCTTTCTTGGGCCGCCAAGCCTATGGTATACACTATGGTTCATTCTCAAAGTTTTCCTAGTGGTAGTGATTACTGAGTATTTGACCTGCATTTTTGCGAGACTGCGCATCGATCAAGTATTGGACGTCAACTGGCGAGTGCTGGTGCCGCTCTCGATTCTGTCACTTATTGCCACGGTTGGGGTCGCATTCTGGCTTAACCTGTGGGTCTGATGAGAAATGGCTAAGAAAATCAAGTTGTCGCCGATGTTGAAAGAGGTTATTTCTCAGATTCTCACAGCACCTGCTACTAGGAAATATCCCGCAGTCAGGCCGAAAGTTCCTGAAGGCTTTCGTGGCAAACAGATATTTGACATAAACCTCTGTATAAGTTGCGGCTTATGCGCTAGTGACTGCCCGGCGAAGGCCATCGAAATGGTGAATGTGGAGGGTAAGAAAAGGCCTCTGTTTCATCTTGATCGTTGTGTTTTCTGCTATCAATGTGCTGAAGGCTGCCCGAGAAACGCGATAAAGGAAACAGGATTCTTTGAACTTGCCTCAACTAATAAGTGTGACTTGGTAATAAGACCTGAAACAGACCACAAAAATAGGGGCGAGAAGTAAGACGATCCTGGAAATACTCGCAATCGCGTTGGTCGTCTCAGCTCTTCTAGCAGTTATTCTTGATGACGCTGTATACTCAGTTGCTTCTCTAGCGATAACCCTCATGCTGGTGGCGATTCTATACTCTTTAAATGACGCCAACTTCGCAGCCGTTTTCCAGCTGGGCATAAGCATCGGAACATTAGCAGTCCTTTTCCTGTCAGGTGAGACTCTAAGCGAGAAAACGAATCAGAGAAAGCCCTTGAGAAAAGCGTTTCTCGCCACAATAGCAGCAATACTGCTCTCAGTTCCATCCTTTCTGGTTTCAGTTGGCGCCCCCTCGAGCACCATTTCTTCCGATGTCTCATTTCCAGAAGCTTTGTGGAACTTGAGAGCAATAGACATTGTCTTGCAGGGCTTAGTAATAGTGACCGTGGCCTTGGGCATTGCCATAGTTTTACACACAGAGAAGGATAGAAGTAGATGATTGACTACGTTGTCTTATCTATTACTTTGCTGGCAATCGGCATTTACGGCCTACTGACTAGGCGCCATATTCTAAAAATCCTTGTATCGATTGAGCTGATTGCAACCGCAGCATCGATGAATTTCATCTTGCTCGCTTCCTCGTTGAACAGAGCAGTGGGAGAAGCTTTCCTGATACTTGCCTTCTCCACAGACACATGTGTAACAGGCGTCGTCCTAGCATTATTGATTCTAATAGCCAAGAAATACAAGACAGTCGACATAAGAAAACTGGCCGAACTGGAGTGGCTAGAAAAGACCGAAGAAGAAAAAGGTAACAGTGAAGCAAGCGAGGATGATGCCTAGTTGCTGCCTTACACGCCTTGGCTTGTATGGATAATTCCGATTCTATCCAGCTTGTTAGTTCCCCTAATCGAACGTTTTAGCGGAAAGGCAAGAAACTACTATGCAGTTATAGTAAGCTTAGTGACGACCATTTTCGCTCTGTCTATGATTCCTGACATCTACTTTGGCACTTTGAACAGTCCAGAATCAACTGTGGCGTGGATTCCTTCGCTGGGTATCAGTGCAGGAGTGCGCGTGGACCCACTTAGCGTTTTCTTCGCTTGTCTGATTGCTTTCTTCAGCTTCATAGTAATCCTTTATTCCCTAGGTTACATGGCGGGAGAAGAGAGCTTGAGCAGATACTATTTTTTCATGCTCCTTTTCATTGGATCAATGATAGGACTTGTCATGTCGGACAACTTCCTCCAGATGTTCATTTTCTGGGAAATAGTGGGGCTCTGTTCTTATTCACTAGTTTCTTTTTGGTACAAACGCCCGGAAGCCGTTCGGGCAGGCGTCAAAGTCTTTCTCATAACTCGCATAGGTGACGTTTGCCTACTGGCGGCTATTGCGCTTCTCTACGCCGGCTTAGGCTCATTTTCCTTCTCATACACAATTGCACACATAGGAACTGTGCCAATGCCGATTCTAACTGCCGTCGCATTTCTCATACTTGGTGCGGCGATCGCGAAATCAGCTCAGTTGCCCTTGCACACGTGGCTGTACAGTGCCATGGAGGCTCCCACTTCGGTCAGTGCTCTCCTGCATGGCGCAACCATGGTGAAAGCAGGAGTCTACCTCATCGCTAGACTATTTACGCTGCTTGGCCCACTGATTTCTTTGATCCCGCTGTGGCTGTCTTCTCTGGCCTGGGTCGGAGCTATCACGGCTTTAGTTGGTGCCACGTTGGCTTTGTACACGCCTGACATAAAGGGGGTGCCTGCATACTCGACTATTAGTCAAATAGGATTCATGATGGCGGCATTGGGCGCTGCTTCGTCCCCTGCTTCGCAAGGCTGGTTTGCAGGCCTGTTTCACCTAATAAGCCATGCTTTCTTCCAAGGCCTCGGTTTCCTTGCTATAGGCGGAATAGTTCATACGCTTGGAACACGTGACATGCGACAGATGGGCGGACTACGAAAAGCCATGCCGATAACTTTTGCACTCTGCCTTGTGGTCTTGTTCGCTCGCACCGGAGTGCCTCCATTTGCAAGTTTTTTCAGCAAGGGCCTGATAATAAGCAGTCTCTGGTCGACTGGTGATATCCTGCTTGTAATTACAATCTATGCCGCGGCTGCAGTCACTTTTGCTTACACTTTACGATTCATCATACTCACTTTCTTGCGCCAACCATCAGAGTACGTGAAGCAAAGTCACATACATGAGCCGCCAAAGATAATGCTTTTTGCTTCAGGCGTACTCGCCGTTCTGTGCTTCGTTTGGGGTTTCCTCGGGAATTCAATCGCCAAGTTCATGCAGGCCGACGTGCAAATAGGGCTAGGCGAAGTGTTCAGTCCATCGACACTGATTTTCTTGCTTGTCCTTCTTATGGGAGGCCTTCCTGTGTACTTTGCTTATTATCGAAAATCTAAGCTGATGGAAACTGTTAAAAGAAGCTTGGCTCCGTTGAATACGGTTTTGGAGCACGGCTACTTCTTCGACGATTTTTATGAAAAAGTTGTTGCTGGAGGAGTCACGAAAGTTGCCAAAGGTCTTGGGCACGTCGAGAATACAATCTTTACTCGTTTGCCTTATTTTGTTGCAAATGGCGTCACAAGCCTGGCTCGGAGTACTCAGAAATATTTTGACGTTCTCATCGACCGTATGTTATATATTGCGGCAAACAAAACGTTGGTACACTCCTCGAAGATTGGGAAAACACATGATGAATCCTTACAACGTTATATAGTAGCTGCATTACTGGGGTTCCTGATACTCTTAATAATTGTAATACTCACAATGTTGAAGTGAAGTGAGATGATTCAAGATACACTCTTGTTTACATTGCTCTTGCCCGCGTTGGCGGTTCCAGTTGTATATTTGACGGGAAAGAAATCTTCGAAGGCAGCAGCGATCCTTGTTGCCCTAATAGCCATAACCGACATCGCACTGCTATGCACAACCGTGCCAGTCATTCTTGATCCCACAGCTGGACACAAGTACGTTGAGTCCTATTCCTGGATTCCAGTTCTCAATTCCTCTTTCACACTTTTTGTCGATGGGGTCAGTTTTTCCATGGCAATCATAACACTGATCCTCATCCTAGCGGCGGCCCTCTTCTCGGTCAATTATATGCAGGAAAAAGAAGGGCTTGCCGAGTATTATGGCCTTTTGACGTTGTTATTCATAGGTCTTGTTGGAGTTTTCATTACGTCAAATCTCATGCTTTTCTACTTCTGCTGGGAATTGATGCTTGTCCCGGCATACTTCATAATCGGCGGGTGGGGTTACAAAGAGCCTTACAGGGCGGCATTCAAGTTTTTCATATTCACCCACGCGGGGGCGGTCTTTGTCCTTCTGGGCATAGGGGCCATCTTCATGGTTACTGGCAGTCTGGACATGTTTCAGGCGCAAGCAGCTTTGATGACGACACATTCCGATATTGTTAGGTGGATTCTGCTTTCTCTTACCGCTGGCTTCGCCGTGAAAATGGCTGTTGTGCCGGTTCACATGTGGCTGCCAGATGCCCATTCTGAAGCACCGGCACCCATGTCCGCCCTCCTGAGCGGTGTTATAATTGGAGCCGGGGCTTATGCTATTCTCCGTGTCTCCTTAGGAACGGTGTTTCCTGCAGTCATGGCAACCGATTTTGGTGCGCAGTTTGTGTATGGTTTGGCAGTGTTCGGAGTCATATCTGCTTTTTTCGGCTCCTTGATTGCGTTGGTGGAAAATGACATCAAGCGAGTGATAGCGTATTCAAGCATAGCACACATGGGCTATGTTCTCTTTGGGCTTTCCTTAGCAGCGCGGGCGCTGATGTTTTCGGGTGAACTGCCAGGGGCGTTCCAGTTGGTGATGGCTGGGACAGTGTTGCATCTTATAAATCACGCTGTGAGCAAGGGGCTGTTCTTCTTGTCAGCTGGGGCAACCATGAAAGAGCTTGAGATTCGAGACATTCGTGAAATGGGCGGGCTTGCTGGGCAGATGCCGGTAACGGCAACCTCATCGACGATAGCTGCACTAAGCATCGCTGGGGTGCCTCCTTTTGCCTGTTTCATTAGCGAATTCTTGATATTCGTCGGCGCCTTTCAAGTAATCAGCAAAGATGGTTTCTACCTTTTGCCAACCGCGTTCATGTTGGTAGCAACTGTCTTGTCGCTTGCCTATGCTTTGAGGTACATAAGCCATGTCTTCTTGGGACCGACAAAGCGTAAGGACGTCAAGGAATCGCCGTTTTTCATGAAGTTCGCGATGCTGATCTTAGCGGCATTCGTCATAGTTCTCGGCATATGGCCTACTTTTTTCCTTGACCTCATTAACACCTTCAGGTTTGTTTAGGGAGGAAAGCATATGGTCAGCATTCTGGACGTTTCTCTGCCAATAATCAGCTTCGTCTTGTTTTCGCTTCTGACGATTCCAGTGGTGAGGGCCATCCGCAAAAGGAAAAGCAAGAGAACTTTTCTCTCTTCTTGCTGGGCTGCTATCGTTTTCTTCACTGCAACTGCAACTGTTGCAAATCTCGCAATCAAATATTATGATCAAGCTTCAGCTAATCCTTTCCTCAGCATATCGCTGACAAGTGAAACCCACACCGTATTTTCAAGCACGTTTCTGATAGACGCAGTGTCGATTTACATGGCTATCATTTTCACTATGGTGGGCGCGGCTGTTTTCCTGTACAGCATGTTCTACGTTGATCTCAGCGAGAAACTCTCAGAGCGATACTATGCGATCATGCTCATCATAATTGGTTCCGTAATAGGCGCGGCACTCTCAGGAGATCTTCTAACTCTGTTCATCTTCTGGGAAGCCTCCGCTGCTGGTTCGAGTTTCCTGATGCTCTATCGGAAAACGCCCAGATCCTTGAACGCCACGCTTAGGTATCTCGTCATGATAATAATAGCTTCAGCATTCATAGTCTATGGACTTTCGATAGTTTACGGCATAACAGGCACGCTCAACTTCTGGGCAGTAAAACAAGCATTAATAGCCTTGCAAGACAAGCACTTGCTTATAATCGCCTTCGTCTTCATTTCGACCGGCTACGCTATTGAAGCTGCCGTTGTGCCTTTTCACATGTGGCTCCCGGACGCTTACACGGCAGCACCGGCATCTTCTTCAGCCTTCCTTTCCGCTCTTGTAGACCAAGGAAGCTACTATATCCTGTTGAGAGTGCTCATTTACATTCTGACGCCACTGACTGTCTTGAACTGGACTGTTATGCTTGCTGTCTTCTCCGCATTGACGATGATAGTAGGCAATATGCTCGCGTTCACGCAAAGAGACGTGAAACGCTTGATTGCGTACGTTTGCGTCGCAGATGTAGGTTACAATCTTGTGGCTATAACCAGCGTAACATCGCTCGGAATAATGGGAAACCTCTTCTTCTTCTTGGTGGGAGGAATAACGACAGCTCTTGCCTTCATGAGCATTGGGCTCTTAAACCGTATGGGATTCAAGACTCTGGATGATTTTTCAGGAGTGGGCAGAAAAGCGCCTTTTACAAGCTTGGCTCTACTCCTGAGCATCTTTTCCTTTGCGGGCGTTCCGCCTCTTGCGGGCTTCATCGCAAAGTACTTGGTATTTACGGCGGCGATAGAAGCAAACTTGGGCTGGCTAGCAGTAATCGGCGTCCTTGCCAGTGTCGTTCAGACCGCGTACTTGCTGAGATTAGTTAATCGCATGTATACAAGAGCGCCCCAAGAAAAAGCAATCAGGATTAAGGAGCCGAGAAGGCTACTTGTGCCCATTTTCATTCTTGCTGTAACAATAATCATATTAGGCATCTATCCTACGATTGTTTTAAACCTCATCCAACCCGTAATTCAGCAACTTCCACTTATACCATAGCTTCTGTCGAAATTTCAGGTATACATTTAAACATAATTTCCACTCTTATAATTGGAGGGTCGAACCATTTCTGAGAAGAAGAACAAACTCATCGCGTTTAATGATTTGGAACGATTGATAATAGAGCCTGGGTTCTGCACCCTGTGCGGTGCGTGTGAAGCTGCTTGCCCGGTTCATGCAATAAAGGTGGAACATGACAGACCTCACAGGCTTCATGATTGTTCTGACGATCTGGACTCTTGCCCAATCTGCTACGACATTTGCCCACACACCGATGCACTTCTGTTTGAAACGTTGAGGTTTGTTGCAGACGCTCCTCATAGAAGAGAAAGCTTGGGCTATTACAGGAGGATTTTGCTCGCGCACGCCACTAATCCCACTTTGAGGGATGCTAGCAGAAGCGGAGGCGTAGTGACAGCGCTTCTTAATTTTGCAATCGCCGATAAAATAATCGACAGTGCCGTGGTCTCAGAAGCTTCGTCTAGAGTGCCCATTAAGATTAACCCTTCGATAAGCCTCGTGCCAGATGATACGCTTTCTGCAGTGGACGCCAAGATAGTGCCTTCTGCAGTGGCAGAGGCTTTTGGTCGGGCAGTTTTTGAGCACGGCAAGGTCAGCATCGCCTTTGTTGGCATTCCCTGCCATATCGTTGCGCTTCGAAAACTTGAAGCTTGGCAACACAAGATGATGGCAAGCCTTCGAATAACTATAGGACTCTTCTGCCTTTGGACTTTTTCCTTGGGTCAAATCCTAGAATACCTTTTGGACAAATACAGCATTGCGGCCAACGAGATTCAAAACGTTGACTTGACAGCGAATGAGTACGTTGTAACCACAGAAAACGGTGTTGTTCGAATCCCACTTTCGGAAGCCAAGTCTTACATCATGAATCGCTGCAGGACTTGTACCTACTTCACTTCGCAACTTGCTGACTTGAGCGTCGGCGGAGCAGGCCCATTAAAAGACTGGTCCATAGTCATCATTAGAACAAAAAAGGGTGAAGATTTCTTCACCAAGGCTGTCAAAGAGGGCGTGATAACAGTCAAGAAGATAGAGACTGAACCAGAAACCTTGGCTCATCTGCTCCAGTTGGCCTCATACAAAAGACAATCTGCTTCACAGGAAATCGAGGCGATGAAGAAAGCAGGTGTCGCAGTTCCTACCGGCGTGGAGCTTTTCTACAACACTGCATCCACCGAAGTCAGTGCACTGCAGGAAGTCAAAGTGCGAGAGATCATGACGAGAAAAGTGATCACCGTGCCACCAACAATGACAGTCGACGAGCTCTTCGACAAAATAGCTAGACATCATCACACTGGCTTCCCAGTAACTGACGTGTCAAACAAAGTCATGGGGATTGTCACCTTACAGGACGCGATGACGGTTGATAAAGAGATTCGAAAGAGTATTCCTGTTGGTGATATAGCCACGAAAGACTTGGTTGTAGCATTTCCAGATGACTCTGTGGCTGGAGCCCTTGAGAAAATGAGCCAACATAACGTTGGAAGACTCCTTGTCGTAGATGAAAAAGACAGACTTTTATTAAAGGGAATCTTGACAAGAAGCGACATCATGCACACATTAAAAAGGAACCTGTGAAACAAAAAGGCGTAACAGACTTCCAGCGCGCGCTTCCTTTCAAATCTATTTTGAGCAGATTTTCATAAACCCTAATAGTGAAATGTGGCCTATCAACTTCCAAAACTGGAATTGCTTTGGGCATATCTGTATCCTTCTAACCAGTGCGCGCTGATCAATTTCAGTGAGCGCGCTTTATATTTACCTTCCTCGCGCAGCGCGCGCTAATGATCAAAATGAAATAGATAGGAAGGCGTGCGCGACGAAACTTGCTACTGGTGCTCTACAATAAGAGCTTCCCATATCTCCTCAGTCAAGGTTTTCTTGGACAGTTGGCGCAATACGTCAGACGCAACCAGAATTCCTACCACTCCTCCGCTCTCGATGACTGGAAGCCGTCTTATCCTGCGTTCGCCCATAATTCTGGCCGCTTTCTTCAGGCTAACATTAGCGGTGATTGTTATGAGAGGCGATGACATGACCTTCGAAACCGGGGTAGTGTGAGGCAAGTTTTTTGCGATGACTCTTATAACAAGGTCTCTCTCGGTTATGATGCCAACGGTGATTTTGCCATCAACAATCAGCAAACTGCCTCGGTCAGATTCCTTCATGAGGTTAGCAGCGTCCAAGACTGTCTGCTTCGGACCTATAGTGACGACAGGTTTCATTATCTCTTTGACTGTACGCATAATCTTTCAAATACACCGGTGAACGAAAATAAAGGTTTCCAATAATACCCAACAGCCTGCGTCGCGCGCGCCTCATCACCTACGGAATACGATACCAGTGTGGTTTAGTAGCTTGTATAGGCGCACTTTTGCAAAGTCAGTTATTGCGAAGAGTGACAGAGCATAACCCCACACGAGAAGAGCTAGTCCCCATCCCATTGCTGGAAGCAAAATGCCGTACACGGTGATTAACGTGGCAACCAGTTGAGTGGCTATGACGGCGAAAAAGAGAGGTTTTGCTGGTTTTACCGACCAAAAATGACCCTTAGTCCTCGCGACAAACACAGTCAAGTGTCCTGCAACTGAAAGTTTGAGGTATATGAAAGATTGGAGCACAAGTGGGTTTAGCTTCAGCACAATTAATCCGATGTAGAGGATGCCGAAGGACGAGAAAACCCCGATCACCCCAAGAAACGTAGCTATTCCCAACAAAGTCCGCATGTCCCATTTCTCAGGTTTATCCGAGTATTTCACGTTGTCATATGCTATCGTCATTATCGGCAGGTCATTTAGAAGCGCCAACAAAACAAGCATGAGGGCAGTAACAGGGTAGAACTTGAAAATGATGATTGATGCAGTCATGAAAAGCAGCACTCTTATCGTTTCGGCGATGCGGTACGTGCAGTAATTCGTCATTCGCTGGAAAATCTTGCGGCTCTCCTTAATCGCATCGATAATGACAGAGAGACCGGGCTTGGTCAGAACTAAATCCGCTGCAGACTTTGCAGCGTCGGTCGCACCTTCAACAGCAATACCGGCATTAGCTTTCTTCAAAGCGGGCGCATCATTAACTCCATCCCCTGTCATTCCCACAACATGTCCTTTTTCTTGGAGAAGCTCAACAATGCGGTACTTATGTTCAGGGAAGACTTCCGCAAAACCTTCAGCCTCTTCAACCACGCGTTGAGCCTGGCTGTCAGGCTTGTCCAAAAAAGCAGCGGGCAATACAATATCGTTTCCAAGGTTTACTTGTCGCGAGATTTCTTTGGCAATAGCTATGTGGTCACCGGTGACCATTTTCACGCTGACACCCATCGATTGAGCGGTCTTTATTGTTTGGGCTGAATCTTCCCTTGGCGGATCAAACAAAGCGATTAAACCCGCAAATTGCCACTTGTTCTCCTTATTGGTTCGAGCCACTCCCAGCGCCCGGTATCCTTTTTTAGCGAATTCATTAACATCTTCTGTCAATTTGTCGTTGATTGATTTCTTGTCTTCGATCAAGGTCAGAATCGCTTGAGGGGCTCCTTTAGTTACTTTAAACTGACTTCCATCTTCTTCTTGCACTGTTGCCTCTGTTCTTTTTGCGACCGGATCGAAGGGTCTAAAACTCGTTACTTTGATGCGATTGATTCTATCTTCAATAGCAGGCGTGCTCTTGGTTTTTGGCAAGATTGCTTTGTCAATAGGATCTTGATCTTCTTCTCTCGAAGCGAGCGCGCTAAATAACAGTACGTCATTTTCTGAGAATTCGGCATAAGGTTTGGTTCCTCCCATAGTGAGCGCATTTTTGGTGATAGTGCCAGTTTTGTCTGAGCACAGCACATCCATGCTTGCCATTTCTTCAATTGCAACCAATTTGCTAACTATGGCTTCCTTTTTTGCTAGGGCTATGGCGCCTATGGCCATGGTGACTGACAGGACCGCGGGAAGTGCTGCAGGTATACCTGCAACAGTTAAGATCAATGCAAACTGAATTATGTCTAAGACGTTTTGACCTCGAAAAAGCAATACTAGAAAGATTACTATTACGAGTCCTATCGCTAGGAAAATCAGGTAATCGCCTATTTTGCTGATGGCTTTTTGGAAGTGGCTTGGGGTTTGGGCCTGCTCTACGAGTTTGACGGTTTTGCCGAAAAAAGTTCTGGCGGCGGTGTTGACAACGAGTGCGTTCATTTCGCCTTGTTTAACGATGGAGCTTGCGTATCCGATGTCGGAGAGATGTTTCTCTACAGGGAGAGATTCGCCGGTTAGTGCGGATTCGTCGGTTAAGAGGTAGTCTCCGTCAATTAGTTTTACGTCGGCGGGGATGATGTCTCCTAAACGCAGTCGAACAATGTCGCCTGGTACCAGTTTTCCAGCCGGCATTTCCTGCCATTTGCCATCTCGCAGAACTCGCGCTTTTAGGGCTAGTCTTTGCTTTAGCAGTTCTATGGCGTTTCCTGCTTTGTGTTCCTGCCAGGACCCTACTATGGCGTTTACCATTAGTAGAGTTAAAATTATTCCAAAATCAGGCCACCGTTGGATAACCGCAGACATTATCACTGCTGCCTCAATCATCCATGGAATTGGACCCCAAAAATAGCCAAGAAACTTTTTCAGCGGGTTAGCTTTTTTCTCCTGAATTTCATTAGACCCGTATTGCTGAAGTCGTTTTTCCACTTCTGAGGAAGAAAGACCATCTTTACTCGCCGAAAGCTTGCTTAACAGTTCATCGACATTGGCTTTCTTCGCCTCTTCCGTAGACAAGAGACTCTCACTCATAAGCACACCTTATCTGTCATTGCCCCTTTCCAATCCTAAAGACAGACATTGGCAACTCCTTTTATAATCTTCATGTTCTAGACCGAACTCTTCGCCCCTGTAAACCCCTGTATCGAATTCACTTGAGTAGCGCGCGCGTGAAAGCTTCTAATGTGCAGTGTGTTTGCTATGCCGTGCACTAATTTGTTATGTTTCCTTCAGCTGTGCAAGTTCTCTGATGTTATGTATCTCGATCAGATTGCTCGAATGTGGCTTGGAGGTTCTGAAGGCTGCGGTGAAAAGAATTGTGTCTTGGTCGCGGATGAGGCCCATTGAATGAAGCTTGTTTGCAGTTGCCAAAATATGGTCACCTTCTTTAAGGTAATCAATGTACACTGGGTAGACGCCGAACGAAAGTTCAAGTTGTTTCTTAACGAGTTTGTTAGGTGTAACAGCGATTATTGGCTGAGGGATCTTGAATCTTGATATCATTCGGGCCGTGTAGCCTGACCTGGTCAACGTGACGACTTTGCCTACGGGCATCTCTTGGCATATCCTTTGAACTGCCTTGCTTATCGTGTCTGAGACGTTGATGAACCCCTCGTCTTCGATGTGACTTTCCACTGCCTTTTCAGTTTCGTTCGCTATTCTTGACATCATCAAGACAGACTTTACGGGGTACCGTCCTACTGCTGTCTCTCCTGAAAGCATTGTTACTTCTGTTCCATCCAATATTGCGTTGGCAACATCGCTGACTTCGGCCCTAGTGGGCATTGGCTGGTATGTCATGGATTCAAGCATTTCGGTTGCCGTTACTACAGTCTTTCCTCTTTGATTGCATTTTCTAATTATTGATTTCTGAACATACGGCACCTTTTCAGGCTCTATTTCGACGCCCAAGTCACCTCTTGCCACCATGATTCCATCTGCAACGTCCAGAATCTCATCGAATTTGTCGACACCTTCAGAATTCTCAATCTTGGCGATGATTGCACCCTTAGACCCCTTGGCCTCTTTCTTTAGGGTGTCCACGTCTTGAGCATTCCTGGTAAATGAAAGAGCTATGAACTCTACATCATTCTCTTTTGCGAGACCTATTATTTCCAGATCTTTACTTGAGAGTGTTGGAACTGCGAGCTTCTTATTAGGTATGTTGACTCCTTTTCCGTCGTTTATTTCGCCGCTTGTTGTTGCAAGCAGTTTCAATACGCCTTTCTGTTTTTCTACGACTTGCGTTCTCAGTCTACCATTGTCAATAAGAGCAGTGTCACCGACCTCCATGTCCTCATGGATGCTGTTGTTGAAGTCTATCTCCTCGTCTTTACCCACCTCCAGAAAATCACCTTTATTGACAATTCTTCTAGCTTTTGCTTTAAGCCTTATTTCAGGCCCCTTTACGTCGACAATTATTGGGATATCCGCCACTTCTCGGAGGTTGCTGATGATAACTCTGTACTGGTCAAGTGTACCATAAGCTGTGTTTATTCTGGCCCCATTCATCCCCGCACGATACATTTTCCTTAGCGTTGTTTGGGAAATGCTAGCTGGACCGATCGTACAGACTATCTTGGTTTTCTTCACTCGTTCTCACTTCCTGTTTGGTTCAACAGGCTGGGTATTCACACTGAGGAAAAGCAACAAGCCCTATTAGAAGATTGCATCAACTCGTATGGAGGAAGTGTTTGATGATCTGCAATCTGTTTGTCTTTAGGCATGCTGAAACGACTGACAACAGCCGTGGAATATTCTCGGGCTGGCGAGACCCAGAACTCACTTTGAAAGGACTTACCCAAGCACACGAGATCGCAGAGCAACTCGGGGCAGACAAGATTGACTATGCGTTTACCTCACACCTCAAGAGAGCTCGCAAAACTCTTGAAATAGTCCTTGAAACCCATTCTGCTATTTCTGTCTTCACGGACGACCGGCTCATTGAACGTTGTTATGGCTTGCTTCAGGGCCAAAGCAAGAGAAAGGTTGCCCAGGAAAAGCCTGAATGGTTTGCCAAGATTCACCGGGGCCACGATTTTCCACCACCAGAAGGAGAAAGCCTGAAGATGGTTGAAAATCGAACGCGGCCCTTCCTCGTACAGCTTGAAGAATGGCTCCGACAGAACCCAGGTAACGTAGCTATCTCTTGTCATGGTAACTCTCTGCGCCCAATCCGTCGGGTTTTTGAGCACCTAAGTCTAAGACAGATGCTTCAGATCGAGAATCCCCAAGACCGTGCAATAGCTTACGCCCTTCATGTCCACAGTGTTGACATTGAAAGCATCAGAAAGAGCACCATTAAGCTGGGTTGGCGAGGCATACTAGTTCCTCGGCAGGTGAAATTGGCAACAGATCAACGAAACCCGTTAAAGAGATACTACTAGTTCATAACACTAAATCGCGCGCGAGTGTCTATTTATGATGCTTGCTCGGACATAGGTTCGTCCCTGCACCACTATGTCGAAAAATTCGGGGATCTACTCGGGCGACGTTTGTCGATATTTTCGCTTCCTGAAGATTCGCCATCATTGTAATCGTAGACATATTCGAAGCCAGCACCTATCAGGCCGCACGTATCTTTCTCCGTTTTGACAGTAGTGGAGTAACATAAAAAAAGTCCCAGCGGCTATAGAACGATGAGGTATACTTTGTTGTCAGAGCGCTCTCTCGAAGAATGGTACCGACGAGAAAAGCGACGACGGTTTGCAGAAATGAAGAAAAAACGAAAGAAGAGGAAAAAAGAGGCTAACGTGCAAGAAAAAGCTGATGCGAAGTCGGTCTTTGCTACTGACAACTCAACATCGCACGTGCCATGATATTGTGTAGCGCACACTAGTTCTATTCCTAACATGTGGAACGTAACAACTCTTTCAAATAATCTAGGAGTTTTTCAATTCGCGCCGCCATATTCATGCGTAATCAAATAGGGACATAATCTCTTCTTCTTTTTCTTTTTTCCTCGTGACGCTTGAACTTATGAACCTTAACGACATCGCCTTCCAGGGCAACCCAATACTTGTTACTTAGTTCTTGATTGTAAACAAACTTGTTCACCTTTCTCTTTAATTCTCCTGCGGACAAATTTCCAGAATTCACAATCACCTCCATACCGCTTGAAGCGACGCTACCTTCAAGTTTCGTACGCAAGTAACTGACCAATGATTCTTTTTCCTTCTTCAGTTCACGTAAGTCCACTTTTAACTGCCTTTTTTCCCCCGCATGCGCCTTTGGGATCAACTCGTTCAGTTTGTCCACAAGTCTCTCTGCGTCCTTGCGTTCAAGCGGAATGACGATATTTCGATGAAGTGGGAGGTTTATCTCGAGTTTTCCTGTTTCTTCCATATGCACCGAATCTATGTCGCTAAGACGTATGTGTAATGGGACAAATATGCTGAGCACGCTGCCAATCGTTTCTTTGAGAACCGGTTTATTCTCGAGTGCTTCTTCAATTTCATTCTTCAAGCTTCCTTTCAAGTCTATTTTGAGCAGATTTTCATAAAGCCTGATAGTAAAATGTGGCCTATCAACTTCCAAAACTGGAATTGCTTCGGGCATATCTGTATCCTTCTAACCAATGCGCGCTGATCAATTTCAATGAGAGTTTTATATTTACCTTCCTAGCGCAGCACCTGCATCGCAGGCCCATGAATAACTTGGGCTCAAAAATATCTTGCAGTTTGGAACGGGCGGCAAACGGCCTTGTGGACGCTCTCAATGTCGACTGAAACGCGCGCACCTTCTCAGAAAGTGCACGTCAATAGCGCGCGTAGCGCATACTTTTAAGCGTGTGCCAGTCACACAATAATGTTACAATCTGCCTTCTAAGTTAGTATCATAAGGGCATCACTGGGCATTCAAAAGGTTCACACTGCTGCAGTTAGCCTAAAAACTGAGCGCCCGCAATAGAGTGCTCCCGACATGAGTTCTTGTCTTTTCTAGTTCAAGTTCAGAGGTAGGCGTCTGTAGCATATCTTCGCATCATCCGATGAGTGTTAAAGTAATATGCAACTTTTCCTATCGAGTTTTTCATCATGTTTATCCAGGCGTCTCGCTCCTCGTAGAATCTTGGAATAATGAGATATTCCAGTTTGTTGTAGAGGTCTCCAAGTTCTCTTTTTCTTCTTTCTTCTTCGCTTATCGCTTGATCAGGGGACGGGCCTATCGCCCAGCCCGTGAGGCCTTCGACACAGCCTTCTATCCACCAGCCGTCTAGGACGCTGAAGTTTACTACGCCGTTGTGCGCTGCTTTCATCCCGCTTGTCCCCGAAGCCTCATACGGTGGCAAGGGCGTATTCAGCCAAACATCAACGCCAGATGTCAGTTTCCCCGCAATTTCCATATTGTAGTTTTCAAGATAGACGATTTCAACCTCATTCTTCAATCGGTCAATGTACCCGTAGATGTCTTTGATCAGTCTCTTACCCATCTCGTCTCTGGGGTGCGCCTTTCCTGCGAAAACCAGCTGAATCTTTCCCTGTCTTTCCAATTCCTCAAGTTTCTCCAGGTCTGAAAAGATCATAGTGGCTCTCTTGTACTCAGTGGCTCTTCTGGCAAAGCCCAAAGTCAACGTGTCAACACCCATCCTCGCACCCGCATTCTCGTCAACAAAGTCGAGCAAATCCCGTTTTGCTTTCATGTGCGCTTCCCACAATTCTTCATCTGGAATTTCGTCAACTCTTACGAGAAGTTCAGGCTCGTTTGCCCATCCTCGAATATGCAAGTCGAAAAGCTGTCTAAAGTACTGGCAGGTCCACGCGTAGGAGTGAACGCCGTTGGTTATTTCTTGTATGTGGTACCCGGGGAAGAGCTTTCTCGAGTACTCCATGTGCGCCTTTGTCACACCGTTAGTGTATTTGCTTAAGTTCAAAGCCAGAAGCGTCATGTTCAATCGGTCCGATCCACCGTACCTCTTCAACGTCTCCAGGGGCATTTCAGTTCCAAGCACTTCCGAAACAAGATCATAAGAGAATTTGTCGAATGCCGCCTCAACAGGCGTGTGAGTGGTGAAAACGCACAGGTTCTTTACTTCATCAGCGTCCATCTCATTTCTTCTCAAGAGCTCGAGAGTAAGAAGACTGGAATGGCCTTCATTCATGTGATACCTTTTGACGTTGATGTTTAAGGCTTCAAGGATTTTTATGCCGCCTATACCCAAGACTATCTCTTGTTTCAGTCGATATGACTCGTCGCCACCATAAAGATAATCAGTTATTTCTCTATCCTCTTGGGCGTTTCCTTCAACGTCCGTCGTGAGAAACAGAACCGGAACGACTCCACCTGTCAGACTCTCTTGATCATAAACCCAAACTTTAACCTTGACATCCCTTCCATCAATCCTCACTGTCACGGTCGCTGGCAACAATTTCATAAACTTCGAAGGTTCCCACTCCTCTGGGTATTCTAGTTGCCTTCCGTCAGGCGTTATCTTCTGTTTCAGATATCCCTTCTTGCTGACCAAAGTGACTGCAACCAATGGGATTCTCAAGTCCGCGCTCGACCTAATCACGTCACCTGCCAAAACTCCTAGTCCGCCGCTGTAGGTTGGCATGTCACTCTTTATGCCGATTTCCATGGAGAAATAGGCGATCTTATGGCCTTCGATAAAGCCGCGCATGCAATACTCACTGTCAAAATAATACTGTTTAGTCAAAAACTCCACTTTGAACTCAGTTTTTTCAGGGTCTAAGGGCATTCCACACACAGGGTCTTTCACACTCAAAGAATCGCACTCCTTAAGACAATGATAATCGCGTTTTTGTCAGTAATTAGCGTACCTTGCTTAATTACTCTTATTGATTTACGCACGAGCAGAACAACGCGAGTAAAGATTTATCTCCAAAATCAGCAGTAGTACCTGTAGCTGTCCTGAGGTGGTTTTATGTCAGCTAGCACATATTCCCATGCTCCAAAGATTGCTGTAGTAGGAACAGGATTTGTCGGATCATCGTTTGCCTATTCTCTAATGATCCATGGAACTGTGTCAGAGATCGTCCTCATCGATGTCGACAAGAAAAGAGCTGAGGGTGAGGCTATGGATCTGAACCATGGTGTCTCCTTCGTTCAGCCTGTCAGAGTTTGGGCTGGAGATTACCAAGATTGTCAAGACGCGGACATTGTTGTTATCACCGCTGGGCTGGCTCAAAAGCCGGGTGAATCACGCTTAAACCTAGTGACTAACAATGTTGAGATTCTTAGACAAATCATCCCAAAGATAAAGGAATACAACAGAACGGGCATCCTTCTAGTTGCCACAAATCCTGTTGACTTGATGACTTATGCGGCCTTGAAACTTTCGGGTTTTCCGTCCAGCAGAGTGATTGGTTCTGGCACAATATTAGACACATCACGTTTGCGATACGTGTTAGGAGAACATCTCAAAGTTGATCCAAGGAACGTTCACGCCTACATTATTGGCGAGCATGGAGATAGCGAAGTACCTGCTTGGAGTCTGGCAAGTGTTGCAGGCACGAGGCTTAAAGATTACAGTGCAGTCTACGGCCAAGAACTTGATGACAAATATCTGAACAATATATTCGAGCAGGTAAAAAATGCAGCATACAAGATCATTGAGCTTAAGGGAAGAACATACTACGCGATTGGGCTTGGTCTCACCAGAATCGTTGAAAGCATAATTCGCGATGAAAACGCGATACTCACAGTTTCAAGTTTACTCCACGACTATTATGGAGTGGACGATATTTGCCTCAGTGTTCCAACAATCGTGAACAGAAACGGCATTAGAGAAGTTTTGAAGCTACCGTTGACAGATGAGGAGATCGTGAAACTTCAGAGTTCAGCGTCTACACTGAAGAATATAGTGAAATCGCTGACTCTATAGATCATGACGACATCTTTACTCCCGCCGACACGTGCGCGAAAACTCCGCCCAAATATCCTAGAATCCGTAAGTCGCGCGCGTTATTTAGCTTGAGGAAACGGTTATGCAGCAGCACAACATCATATAATTAGAGAAAAGAGAACTTATGGTCAAGAATTTGAAAGTGGATTGCGTTCAGACTATCAATGGCGAAAAGCATTATGTCGTTCAAAGTCTTGAGGGTAATGAAAATCCAGACAATAGTATAGATTTTGATGAGGCTAAAGTCAGAAGAAGCATGAAAAAAGAAGCCTCTAAACCGCTTCTTCTATTGCGCGCGCGCTGAAGTCATCATTGGTTAGGTTTAAAATGAAATAACGCTCGCTGATTTCACAGCCTTTTAGAACTCAAATCTGTGGAATGGCGTTGGCAACTCCGTCAATCATGAACTGAACAGCGATCGCTAAGACAATTATCGCCATTAGTGCTGTTATGGCACGAAGACCTTCATCACCTAAGAGCTTGAACAATCTAGATGAATATCTCATACCGATGTAGGATATCAAGACTCCTGCGAATATTCCTGCAAAAACAAAAGAAGATTCCACAATGTTTTGTGCCTTAGAAGTCAAGAGAATTACTGCCGTAATCGTACCTGGACCTGCAGTGAGTGGAAAAGCCAAAGGAACAATAGCGATGTCTTCACTGGTCTCTTTTAGAGGCGTGGTTTTTCCAAGATTGAGCATCTGCAAAGCAACCGCTACTAGTAGGATTCCGCCAGCGATTTGGAATGCAGCAATTGTGATGTTAAAGACCTGGAAAAGTAGGTGTCCTGTTAAAGCAAAGAAAGCAAGAACCAGAAAAGAAACTCTCATCGATCTTGCAATTGTCTTGCGTTTCTTCTCAAGAGCCATATTCTTTGTTAGTGTCGCGTAGACGGCTAAGGTGCTGAAAGGCTCCATAACTGCAATAATGGAGCCAATCGCCACGAGTGCAAAATCCAAAAGTCCCAAGTCTGCCACCAAATTGCATGTAGTACTGTAGAGTGGTAAATAACATTTCCTTGTTCTTATGTGGACATAATTAGAGCCGCTGCTATTTCGCTTAAAGAGACTCTACTGGCGTAAGACGCACCGACATCGAAGAGTAAAACATTTCTCTCCTTGCCTATGCTATATTGAATGACTGATATGAGTGCTGGCATACAGTTGGAAAATCCATGTGCGATAAAGAAGGATTTCTGTGTCAATTGTCACAGCCATTTCATGACGATTAGACCATCGCTAAGAACCCTCGTTATCTCCCGGCATTTCATCAGAGACTTGAAGGACAAGGAAGAAGTAAATTCCATAGTCAGTGGCGTTCTTAATTGCTCCAACGTCGACTTCAACGAATTGCATAAGTTTGAAGAGGATATTGATGGAAACCTTGTTTTCAGAGCAAAGAGAGATGGTGTCCACATACTCTACTGTGTGGACAAGAAGCAACGCATCATCTTCCTACGAGCATTCAAGAATTACAATGAGTACGGAAACTTCCTTGAAGATAAGAAAAAAATAAGGAGAATGATTGCCCACATATAGGGTGGTCAAGCGTGGAGTGTTAGTTGGCGGAATCTGAAGAATCGGTTGAAGCAAAGACATCAGAAGAAACCGAAGACGCAACTCTGAAAGAAGAAGAAAAGAGAAAGAAAGCAAGGCTGAGAACACGCGGACCGTACAGGAAGGCACACGCTAGTTGGTGAGCCACCCTATAAGAATCATCCCTGCGCGAATTTACTTCCAAAGGTTTACAGTACCAGTTCAAACCCGCGAAGTCAGTACGGAGATATTGAAGCTACCGTTAAGCTCTGCTGCCCACATGGAATGCCCAGAATAATGTGATGGTTAGCGCGCGCTTCAACGAGCGAAAAGCAAAAATGAAACAACGTACCGCTGGCCTGCTCATTTACCCCTGCCTTCTGCAAAAAATCTCTTAAATAGAACGTAGGGTTAAGAGGATTGTGATTCATCTTTGGTTGATGTATCACTAGCTCTCTTGATCAGCGCGCTGATAATAGTGATAGGCTTCTTGGGAAACTACTTTTTCAAACGAACAGGCTTGCCTGACATGCTGTTTCTGATAATCATAGGAGTTCTCGTTGGACCTGTTTTGAAGTTGTTTGAACCATCAATTGTAATGGGCCTGGCTCCATACATCGCTGCTCTGGCATTAGTTTTCATCTTGTTCGACGGTGGCATGAGCTTGAACATTCGCCAAGTTCTTTCACACAGCCCAAGAGCAGTTCTTCTCGCTGTTCTAGGCTTCATATTCAGCATGCTAGGGGTCGCACTGCTCATGATCCTTCTCTACAGAGTCCCATTGCAGTATGGATTGTTGTTTGGAAGCATTTACGGCGGAAGCAGTTCCATCGTGGTAGTTTCTCTGGCTTCAAAAATCAATGTCAGTGAAAAGTGCTCCACAACCTTGATTCTAGAATCAGCGACAACCGACATACTGTGCATTGTAGTCTCATTAGCCATAATAGGGATAATCATTACCGGCCAAGCGAACTATCTGGCCGTTGCCACGGGCATCACAACCAAATTCGTGGTCGGAGCCGTTTTCGGCTTGATTATTGGGATTATTTGGTTGTTCCTACTCAAGACTGTCTCTCCAATGCCCTTCTCTTACATGTTAACGCTGGCGGTTGTGCTTCTCACCTATACGGTGTCTGAGAATTTCGGCGGCAGCGGAGCATTGAGTTCACTGCTTTTCGGCCTGATATTAGGCAACGAGAAGGAGATCCTGAAACAGCTAAGGCGAAAAGAGACTAGCATAGTGGCTGTTGATGCTGGTCTTAAGCGGTTTGAGTCTGAGATAGCCTTCTTGATAAGAACCTTCTTTTTCGTTTTCCTAGGCATAATAGCCACCATTTCTAGCCTCAGCTTGCTTTTCCTTGGAATAATCCTGACGCTCCTGCTGCTACTTGTAAGGTTGGGCGTGGTATGGCTCACCACGATCGGAAGCGAATTGAAGAAAGAGAGGTCCATCATGTCGTTCGTGTTAACACGCGGTCTAGCCGCAGCAGTCCTCGCAACTTTGCCAATACAGTACGGTCTTCTTTACCCTGAAGTTTTCATCAATCTCGCTGTCATAATAATAATGTCCACTGCCATAATTGCCACACTGGGCATTGCGGTCAGTTCACGCGCACGCCATTAGTTGACGATTTAAACAGAATTGGAGTTTGCCCTGTGCTATGGTTGTCGCGCGCCAGCAGATGAAGCTCAAGCTGCAAAGCCTCAATACAGTTCTTCAGGTTCCAATAGCAGAACGGCAAAACTTAAGCGCGCGCCTTTTCAGATTTGGGTGGGGAAAACATTGGATCTAAAGAGGACTCTTAACCTTTTTGATGCGACTTCGATTGGCATCGGAGCAATAATCGGTGCAGGAATTTTCGTCGTGCTGGGCATTGCCGTGGGCTATGCGGGTCCGGCGGTTATCGTTTCGATGATTATCGCAGGAACGGTCGCCTTGTTCACGGCGCTCAGCTTCTCTGAACTCGGCTCCGCAATTCCGAAAGAGGGAGGAACATACCAGTTTGCGTATGAGATGATTTCTCCCTTCGCGGGGTTTATCTCGGGCTGCTTGTGGCTGTTCGGCCAAACCGTGGCTGGAGCAGCAGTAAGCTTGGGGTTGGCGAGCTACTTTGTGGGTTTGTTTCCTTTCTTTCCGCTCAAAATTGTCGCAGTTTCAGCCGCGCTGGCCTTGACGGTTTTGAACCTCATGGGAATGAAACATTCCGCCAGGGTCAACAACGTTTTAGTCGTGATTAAGATATTGATCCTGTGCTTTTTTGTTGCTGTCGGAGTTTTCCAAGTGAATCCCCAAAACTACTCCAATTTTGCCCCGAACGGCTTCTTCGGAATCCTTCAAGGAGCTGGTTTTGTTTTTTTCGCGTATCTGGGTTTCGGAAGAATAGCGGCGCTCGGCGAAGAGGTGAAGAACCCGAAGAGGACGTTGCCACTGGCCATCTTGCTTGCGTTGGCAATTTCTGTGATATTGTACGTTGTGACGGGCCTCGTCGCGACGGGTTTGCAGAACTACAGAATCCTTGCGGGCTCAGGCTCACCGATTGCTGACGCGGCAAGGGCGACTGGAAGCTTCCCAGTATTTGCAACCGTTTCTTTTGGAGCTCTCGTTGCCACTGTGAGTGTACTTTTGACGAATCTCCTGGGCCTGTCCAGAGTTTCGTTTGCGATGGCAAAAAACGGACAGCTCCCCAGACATCTTGCGAAGATACACTCGAAACTTGGAACACCGTACCTCACTATCCTCATCACGGGAGCGCTAATGGCTGCCCTCACCTTCTTTCTAGATCTGAGACAAACCGCGGCAATAACGAGCTTTTCATTGCTGACAACTCATGTCATACTGCACTCTTCCGCGATAAGACTCAGAAAGAAAATTCCCAACCTGAAAACATTCAAAGTCCCCTTGTACCCTTTGGTTCCTGTTCTAGGAATTTCTAGCTGCGTAATCCTGATGTTCTCGTTACCCATTGAATCATGGATTGTTTCCACAGCGGCCATCACTGCCTTCTCACTGCTGTATCTACTGAGAAGGAAACGTTGATAGCGCTCGAGCGTTTCAAGAGTCAGGGGCGTTTTCCGAGCGGTCTGCAGAATTCCAGACCAGGCTAGCGCGCGAAACCGGAAGCTACCATAAACATCAGAAAAAGGTAGGAAGGTGGCTGACTACGCTTGCCGTTTTCTTTTGTAAGCCAGAGCAGCGACCGCCGTACTTGCAACGAGCAGTGACAGCATTATCAATGGTTGGAACTCTGGGATTGTACCCGTCGGCACGACTTGGAAGTATCCCCACATCACGGTTGGGTGATAGTAACAGTAATACTTGTACGTTCCAACCGTGTCGGACGCATTGAATTGAAAATTCAATGTACCTGTAAAGTCAGAAGACTGCGGATCACCTGAATCAGGCGACGACGTGTTGGTGTAACTGACGAAAAATCTGTGCTTGACCCCCTCGCTTATCAAATTCAGGTTGACAGTGTCGTCTTGTTCGACTACGATTGTTGGACCCGGACTTGTTATGTTTGCTGCTGTGGAGCCCCAACCCTGCGTGTTGGAACCATACAGAGTAAAGTTGCGGGTAGTTGCTGCCTTTGCGTTGTGAAATTGTGTGGTCGCAACTGCAACCAAGAGAACGGCTAGTACTGCTGCAAAAAGCCATTTTACGTTCATGTTTTTCACACTCTTCATTTTGCGACTAAACTCGGATTCTTCCCGCATCGTTTACTTTTCAGAACTTTTCCAAGAGATTAGTGCAACAAGCTTGTTAATAGCTTTTGGCCCGTGTGTTTTTGTTTGCATAGTTCTTGGGTTTAAGGCAAAAATTGAAGCGCGAGTGCCGTCATGCAAGCCTTCGGCGTTACAGTTCGCAGGACAAAACGTTCTCAACAAACAAAACACTGCCAAAACCCAATTTCTCCTTTAAAATACTCCAGGAGCTCAAACATACTAAGCCGTTCGCCCGTTCAGAGGCCCTTCCACCCCATCGGCGGCGGTTCAACGTTCATTTGCCAAAGAAGTGCGATCAATTCGCCTCTGTGATGAACCTCTTCTTCGAATACGTGAATTAGAACGTCTTCGGCTGTTATTTCGAATGTCTTGCCATCATCGCTCGTGGCCGTATAGGTTTTGTTGTGTCCTTCAGTTGGCAGTGAGTTAAGGTATTCGTGCATTCGTTTCTCTACGTGTTCCATGTATGCTTTGACCTCTTTGAAGGTTTTGTATTCTTCGAATTTTCTTTTGGAATGAAGGTTTTCTTTTTGCAGGAAATCCAACCAGTGGTCTATCGCGCCTAGAGTGTGGATGAATATGTTCCTGATCGAGTGAAAGCTCGCTTCCCTGTTTTTGGTGAACTCTTCCCAAGATAGTCTGGCGAGTTTTCTAAAATATTTGTGTCTCACACTCTCATTGTATTCTAGGAGTTTTCTGACGTCAACCATCATTGGTTCCACAGGCATCATGTTAGTCTTAGGTGAATATTAAAACTGTGTTAACGCGTTCGCTAAGCCTTAAGAAAAGAAGTTGAGTATTGAAGTGTTTAGGAGTCGCTTTCGTTATGTCAGATCGCAAGGAAAACGAGAAACACAAAACAAAAAAGAGCGGTCGCACGTGCGTGCGAAACGAGGAACCGATGAGGTTCTGGCGACCTCTGCACACTTTTTCGATCGTGGCGCGTGACCCGAAGACTGGGGAGATGGGCGTTGCCGTGCAATCGCATTGGTTCAGTGTTGGGGCGGACGTGCCCTGGGCCGAGGCTGGTGTTGGCGTTGTGGCTACGCAGTCGTTTGTGGATCCATCATACGGGCCGAAGGGACTAGGCCTCATGCGCCTCGGAAAGTCTGCACCTGAAGCACTGAAGGAGCTGATCGCTGCCGACTCCGGGGAGGCTGTTCGACAGGTGGCTATGGTCGATGCTAAGGGTGGCGTGGCAGTTCACACTGGGAAACGTTGCGTCGAGTTCGCAGGACACAGGACGGGGGACGGTTACAGCGTCCAAGCAAACTTCATGCTGAACGACAGGGTGCCGCCGGCGATGGCCAGGGCGTTTGAAATGACCCGAGGCGATTTGGCTGATCGTTTGATGGCGGCTCTCGAAGCGGCGCAGGAAGTGGGCGGTGACATCCGCGGGAAGCAGTCAGCAGCGATGATAGTGGTTAAGGCGCAGTCTTCCGGCAAGCCTTGGGCGGATCGCGCGGTGGATCTGCGGGTGGAAGACCATCCGGAGCCTCTTAGAGAGCTACGGCGCCTGCTCAACGTTGCGCGTGCCTACAACTACATGAACGCGGGCGACGCTGCGATGGAGAAGAATGATGTGGAGAGCGCCATGAAAGAGTACGCTGAAGCAATGAAACTGGCTGGGGACAACGTGGAGATAGCGTTTTGGAGTGCGCTCACGCTGGCCATGAAAGGGAAGGTCGATCAAGCCTTGCCGATCTTCAAGAAAGTCTTTTCAGCGGACAAGAACTGGGTTGAGGTGTTAAAGCGCTTGCCAAAGGCAGGCCTAGTTTCAGAAGACGACACGGGCCGCGCCCTTCTTCAGCAGATTCTTAATGGGGCCGGCGGACACTAGCGAGCGATACGGAAAAACGAGCCTGAAAATCAAAATCAGAGTGTAAATTCCCATTTCCATCAACGAGTGGAGATATCTCCCGCAATCACCGTTTTTTTCCATGCATTGCTCACCTTAAGAGTTGACTGCTTACGTGCGCTAGGCATTTGCCATTTTCCAAATGGCGTCCATCATAGCTTCACCGTGCTTTATCCTGTAATAGATTCCAAGGACCCTGGCGCTGTATGGTATTAGCATTCGCTTCACGAGTTTGTAGAGAATAGGGTTGGTGAATCTGTGCTCTAAGAAAGTGTGTCGCCAGATTCGAACGTTGTATTGCCAGCAACGAGTTAGAAACTCCCACCGAATTTTGGAGAGAGAATCAAGCTCAGCTCCACGTTTGTTCATCAAGAGACAGTTTTCGAGCGGGACGAAGAATAGGGGAACATAGAAGGCATTGTAGTCTTTCAAATCATCCATCAGTTCAAGCGTTTCGGCTACGTCTTCCTCTCTTTCGTCAGGGAGACCGATTATCAATGTGGCGAGGGGATACCAACTATTGTCGTTCAATATCCCAAAGGCTTGAGTGACGACTTCCTTCCACTGCTCAGGCTTGAATGGCAAAGGCTTTCCAACCATATACTTCCGCATGAGCCTGACGCTTCCGGTTTCAATTCCAGTTTCGGAAGTCACTATGGGCTTCTGCTCATGGTAAAACCAGTTATAATCGATGAGAATCTCGGCTATTTCCTGGACCAGACTGGGATCATAAACAACAGGAGCCAAAGACATGTGCGAAGGCTGTATCGCCTTGACTCCGGGATAGTTTGCTATGCTCCTGACGAGCTTAAGCACGGCCTCCTTGTTTGGTATGAAGCACTTGTCTTTCGCGCCATACAGAAACAAGTCTTCAGTTATCAATGTTATGCGAGACGCGCCTTCTCGGATAGTCGTCTCAACTTCTTTCATGACCTTGTCCAAGGGCACGTCACACCTGCCTTGCGTGGTAGGTGTGCAGAACTGGCAATTTCGACCGCATCCCTCAGAGATCTCTACTCCACCGTGAATCGCCGCATGCCTAATCAGAGGCATATCTCTGTCTTTTGACCCGTTTCCGGGGCGCACTACTTTCGGCAGGGGTTCTCCGCTGACTGCTTTGTCGAAAACATCAATGATGGTCTCTGCGGCTCCGCCGATGAGGACACAGTCTATTCCATAGTTTTCTGCCACTTTCTTTCGCTGAACCTGCCAAGCACCATAGCCGCCTACAATTATCTTAGGTTTGTGTTTTTGTATGCTCCGATGCCTTACTAGTGCTTCGAATTCAACAGCATTCAATGGCGCTCCGCCGCCTACCAGCGAAGAATATGTCTTGCTGACGTATCCCATTCCTGTTGGATCCATTGAGGAAATGCCAACAACCTTCGTATTGGGCCCGATGAAATCATCGAGGTTCGACGGGTGAACTACCGCTACATCTGAATCTGCAAAACCGTTTTCTAGCAGCAAGGCTTCGACTTTTCTCAGACCATAAGGTGCGTACTTGGCACTTCCGTCGAGGTTGCTTTCAACAGACGGATAAAGAGCTTTTCTTAGGATCCAAAGTGGCACTGGACCTTTCGAAAATCCAGCGATAAAGGCAGTAAAGGGATCGTTGTGGTAGTCGCTCATCTCAGTAGCTGAAGAAGTCAGAACTATCTTAATCCCTGAACCGCTCGTTTCTCATTCCCTCGAGTATGATAAGACTCGAAGATTTCTCCAATCATGTTATTAACTGTTGTGACTGAACTAACGAAGATGACGAGCAAAAAGCACATGTAGTGCTTGCGCGCTAATGTAAAGAGTCATTTTAGTAGTGCGCGTTTGGTAAAGAGATGAGATATAAGCAAATCAACTTCAGGGTTCATTCAGTCCCCTTGGATGTCTGTTCATCCAATCCCTGGCAAATGATTCTGCTTTTGTTTCCGTCGGAAACTCCGGTGATATCTTCTTTCCTTCATCATCATTTCTTATTCTAGGGAACAGCAGTGCCAAGTAGTGTTCGCCATACTGTTTCTTTGAAACGATAAGATTCTGTCCTGTTGTCGCATTTACATATCCTCTCTGGTTGTCTATTCTTCTCCACCCTTTTACTATTCTCATAAATCATTCTCCGCGAACGTTGATGTTGATTTGCTCTTTTCCGTTCGCCACTCCACTGTCTCTTTTCTATTCATATATCCCCGTTACCTGTTTTCTGCATATCCCTTCCGATCTGACAAGTCCTATGAACTTTGAATCTGTTCCAGTTGTTGTGAAGCCATGTTCTTGATGTTGCTGAGTGTTCCTTTTTTTCCGACGTTTAGTTGTCTTTCGCCCCTAAATGTGGACGCTCGCGCATTCTCGACTTGAATCGTGTCTCCCACGGAGATGGAGCCTATTTGTCCGTTCCACAGACACAGTTTGATTGTACCCGTTTCGTCCGCTATCAAAGCGTTTGCTACGCTTGCATAGTTTCCGAACCGGGTGAAAACAAGTTTTGGCGTTGGAATTTCTAGGACTTTAGCCTTCAGATTAATCTGACTCATTCCAGTTCGCAAATCTCTTATGGGAAGAGAATGCGATCCCTTATTCTTCTTAACTAGATGTCTGCGGATCATGTCAGTCTTCATGAATCTTTTGACTGGATTGTCTCGTTCCAAGAGGAATTCCTTGAATATAGGAAATTGCGCAACAACTTTAGATTCCTTCAAAATCAGAAAGACGGCTTTGTCTTGTGTTTCGCCGCGACGTTCGATTGAAAGGTTCCCACATTTGGACTTCTGATTTTCCCCTGCGTAGACCAGCGCATTAAAAAGGACATCTGGGTCAACTTCGTACTTTACTGAAAGAAAAGCAAGGTATTCGCCGGCTGATACTCTGTTTCTCAAGGTTTTTCTACTCTTTTCCCTTTTTTTCATTGTAGAATCCATACTCGCAAACTCAAAGATCTTTTAGAAGGATTAAGAACTGGTTTTTCTTGTTGAAGTCCTTTTTCTTTTCTGCTTCCTGTATGACACGTTGCACCCAAGTGTTTAGTTCAGCATAGTAATCTGCTTTAGGCGGATGTCTTTTTTCCGTTCTGCTGTTGCACGATTGCGTGGGCGTGCTTGCCTGCTTACTTGCTGATTCCATAGTTTTCACATCACATTTTTCAGTAGAATGGTCAAGAAAAACGACAAAATCCTTTCAGGTTCTTTTGTCAGCATTATTTTCTGAGAGAATTCTACCCTTCAATACAATGTGCTTCGTCGCATATTAAGATATGTGCGGGTGTACGCGGTCTGGGCCGATTATGAAGCGATTTTCCTGTAAGAAATGGCTTTTCTTGGACGAGGCTATACCTAAAAGAGGTAAGATTGTCAAAGGGTGACGGACGCACGCTACGGCGAAGCAGGTTTAAAAGCTAGTTGTGTGCCTTTAAGGGGGTGTTGTAACGGTGAAAGCTTTGTCTCAACCTGTTTATGGAACGATAGCGAACTATCGGATAGGCATCAGAACGCAAATGCCAAAATGGTGCTTAATCCGATTTGCGGATGCAAATTCAGTCTCTAAGGCAGGCCAGCTTATCGGGCGGAAAGTGGTGTGGACGGAAGGAAAGAACAAGTTAATCGGGAAAATTGTGAGTTTGCACGGCAAGAAAGGCGTGGTCACAGCCAAATTCCGCAAAGGAGTGCCTGGCTGGGCCATTGGAACAACCGTTGAATTGGTCAGCTAACACGCGTAGGGTGCGCTAATTTTTGAATCTGCAACGCTAAAGTTTCAAGCCTCTAGATTGTCTGTTCAGTAGTTTTCGCACCAGACTTCATAGTAACTTCTTGGATGTCCGCAGACTGGGCATTTCTCTGGAGCTTCAGGACCTTCGTGTACATAGCCGCAGTTTCGGCACTTCCACTTTATCGGCGCATCTTTCTTGAAGACCTTGCTTTGTTCCACGTTCGCGAGCAGTTTCAGGTATCGCCGCTCGTGGTACGCTTCCACCTTCGCGACTTGACGAAAAGTTCTGGCCGCTTCTATGAAGCTTTCTTTCTCTGCCACCTCCGCAAAGTTCGGGTAAAGTGTTCCCCACTCGAACTTTTCGCCGTCCGCAGCGGCCTCCAGGTTTTGTGCGGTTGAGCCGATGGTGCCTGCAGGATAGCCCGCGGTGATTTCCACGGTTCCTCCCTTGAGAAGCTCGAAGAAAAGTTGTGCGTGTTCCTTCTCGTTGTCCGATGTTTCTTGGAAGATGCCCGAAATCTGCTCGTAGCCTTCTTTTCTGGCCGCACTTGCAAAGAAAGTGTACCTAGTTCTAGCCTGTGATTCGCCTGCAAACGCTGCCACCAGATTCTTCTCAGTTTGACTTCCTTTAAACTCCATATTCTTCAACCTCGTCCTCAACTTATGTAATGCAATGGCATAAAAAGCATTTGAAGAATGGGCTTCGCTCCTGTGGAGGAACTCTTCGATGGGGCTAAAGTTAGCTAATCAACTCACAATTGCTGTTGAAGGAGTGTTCGAAAAAGGACTCTGAACTGGGAACTGCCCATTCATTGCAAAGCGAGCTCTGAATTGCATGTGTTCTCGCGTGATTTCCTCTTTGCTATGACGCGTGAACTTTGGCCTGAGTTCATACATGTGCTTTTGTCTGCAGATGAATAGGGTAGGTTGAAATTCTTCCGCCTTGGACCAAGGACAAATGGCGGGCAATAGGGCTTCATTCGCAAAGTTCTAGAAGAGTTCGACCCAGATTCCGTTTGGGTCCTCTATGTAGGCCCATCGGCTGCCGTCTGCTTTCATTTCCAAGATAGTCCTGTGTCCTGCGTTTTTCGCTTCTTCCAAGGCTTTTTCCAGATTGTCAACTTTGAAGGCAAGATGATCTAGTCCTTCTCCCACGACGTATTTTGTGTTGAAAGGGCTGTCCTTCTCGTAATAGTTTAGTTCTAGAACGAAACCGTCCTTCTCACTTTCCAGACCAACAGTCTCGCCTTTGGTTTGGTCAATCTTCCCCCGACCTTTAACCTTCATGCCGAGCACTTTCGTGTAAAAATCAATAGATCTTTGTAGATTCGTGATTCTTATCCCAACATATGTAAAACTGGATTTCATAAGCATCGTCCAAAGTTATGACAGAGCCTTCATATATGATTATCTGAGAACTCCGATTTGTCATTCTCACGAACCAATGGAACATCTCCAATCTCCTTTTTCGTTCTTACGTTTTGCTTGCGAGCCAGCGTGGCGTGTGCTAGTCTTTCTTCTGTCAGTGCCTTTGCTGGGATGAGAAGTAGGTTTTGCGCGATGAGGTTTGCAATCAGTGGCGGGAGTATCGCCGCGCCAAACGCCGTTAGACCTATAACCAGGGAAAGGGCTGCATTTTTTACTGTTGTTGCGATCTCAATTGATATCGCTTTCTTGTGTCCGAATCTCCTTGTGAGAAAATGGGTTGACGTGAAGGCAAATGCGAGCATTCCCAGCATGAAAGCGTTCAATAATACAAATTCTGTAACGTTGTTTCTCACGTATTTAACTCCCGGCGCGACAGACCCCCAAACCACGAGAGCGAGTATGCCCAGCTCCACTCTGGAGCCGTAACTGCTGGCTCTGTTCCAGTCAAGGTGGACGAATCTTCTGAGCAAAGAGGAGGCGGTCATGGGAACTAGAATTATTTCTGCCAGATTCACCATCATGCTCGGAATGTCAACGTTGAGCGCTGTGCCAACAGCGATCAGCATCGTTGCAGGTATTGTGACTATCGAAAGCAGATTCGTGACTATACTCATGACCAGAGCGGTGGCAACGTCTCCCTTGAAAACCTTGGTCCAGAACGCAGAAACAACCGCGGATGGACAGCAGAGAGCAAGCATCGTTCCAGCATAGATTATTGATGAGAAAAAGGGCTTAGTGAAAAGCGCCAGCACCGGTACTAAGACAAACGTGGTGAACAAGCCCACTGCCAAGACTGGATAGTTACCCATAGTACGTGCGATCTCGTTCGGTTCTATGCTCAGCGCGACAAAGAACATCAAGAACATCAACAGAAGAGCCAGATACGGTTTCCAGATCATTCCAACATCTGGAAGAGCGAACCCCAAAACTATGCTTAAAACCACGATTAATGACGTGAAATACCTGCTGATAAGCGCGCTCATACGCCATAGACTTCCAAAAGAGGTAGATATAGACTTCTCTAGGCTGTTCAAAGCTAATAGCCATAGCACGCGCACGCGGACTGACAACGGAACGGAAGCGTTACACTGGGTTTTGGCGAGTCTTAATCTCGGAGAATGTGAAAGAGCGGTCACACGGTCTTAGCGCAAGTCTGTCTGGCTGCGGCTACAGTTTCACGGCGTGCGATCAGCAATCTATGCGCGTTCAAGCTTGAATATGACCGGTCTTAGTCCGTCAATGCAGCAGTTGATGGCAACGCCCTTATCTTTGAACCATGGGAGGTTGCCGCCGAACGCCAAAAGTCGAATATTACCATAGATTGAAACCCAAGCAGAAGTACAGAAACCCTTTGGCATCTGAAGGCCTTCAACGATGAACTCTTGTCTGTCCTTGAAGAGTTCACATGCTTCCATTGGTGCTGCAGGTGTCACGGGGCTTTTTGAAAAGACTTCAGATGGACTGAAACGCTTCAAGACCGTTATCTTGACCTTGTGTAGCTTCACCATTTGAAACACGAACAGTATCTGCCTTGCCAAATTTATAAGCGTGCCTCTACCTAGCACGCGCAGGCAGGCAATTTTGAGAAGCTCTCAGATATGCTAGTTCTGAAGGAAATGTGTGTTTTAGAGTGCCTCAGCACGTCATCATAATGTTAGCGTATTTCCTTAAATTCAAGACTGCGCATAGTCTCAGCGGAGATTTTATGGAGGATGACGTCTCTTCCGAACAGGCAAAAGAACTGTCGATTAAGGCAGTTGAGGCAATGGAAAAAGACGTTGAGTATGCGGATGTACTCTATGAGAGGACTGAGGGTGTTTCGGTAGCTAAAGATAATGTTGAAGAGCGTGTTTCGACGCCAGCGGCTGTTCGTGGCGTTGTCCTCAGAGCATACAAGCTGGGACAATGGAGAGAGGCGAGCACCTACGATTTTTCGGGTGCATGCGTGCTGAAAATGGCGAGAAGGCTTGCCGGGTTCGAACCCTTGTCTAAAAGTGCTGTTAAACTGCAGGAATTGAGTGCCTGGAAATTGGATGAAGAGTTGAAGGTGAAAATTAGCCCTTCTGAAGTGGATGTTGAAGAGAAACTGGGACACGTTCGAAAGCTTCACAGTGATGTCGTAGGCCACGACAAAAGGATAGTTAATGCAAGGGTCCTCTACTCGGACACCGTGTTGGAAAGGGTCTTCGCAAACACTGAAGGTAGCGTACTGAGACAGGTCATTCCGCGGACATCTCTTCAGATCATACCAATCGCCAGAGAATCGGGCAAGATGGATTATGACATTCTGTCCTGCGGAGGAACTGCAGGGTTTGAAATCGTGAAAGATTTGGAAGAGAAGCATGTGAAGGAAACTGTGGACAGTTCAATCAGCCTCTTGAAAGCTTCTGCTCCGCCCTCAGGCCATTTTAGGGTGATTCTTGATCCAGGTATGACAGGGACGTTTGCGCACGAATCCTTTGGACACGGCTGTGAAGCCGATCAAATAGTGAGAAAAAGATCCTATCTGGTGCCTTATTTCGGTAAGCGCATCGGATTCGAGAAACTGAACATTTGTGACGATGGAACGCTTCCCGGCGGAAACGGCTCCTTCCTTTTTGACGATGAAGGAGTAAGAAGCAAGAAGAACTACATCTTGAAAAGCGGTGTTCTTGAGGGTTTTCTGCACGAGAGGTTTTCAGCATCGTTGATGAACGCTGAACCGACAGGGAATGGAAGAAGAGAAAGCTTTCTGCGCAAACTCTTTGTCCGCATGACGAACACGTATGTCGAGCCAGGTGACTACAGTCTTGATGAGATGGTGGAAGAGATCGACTACGGAGTTATGCTTGCGCACTGTATTTCAGGAATGGAGGACCCGCTTGCAGGCGGAATGGAGTTGAAGTCCAAAAAGGGTTACGTAATAGAAAAAGGAAGGGTGGGCAGAGTTCTTTCAACACTCACGCTAACTGAAAGCGTTCCTGACTTCATCGCATCAATAGATGCTGCAGGAAAAAGGGAACAGTTTGACACGGAGGCAGGAACCTGCGGCAAAGGCTACGAAGATTTTGTACCTGTTGGAGACGGCGGCGTTTACATCCGAGCTAAAGCGGTCGTGGGTCAAGGATGAGTGAGATCGATTCGATCCAGAAGATTCTGAGAGAAGAGCGGATCAATCTATGGGACGTCTACGTTGAAAGAGCCGAAGAATACGACATTCAACTTCGCAACTTCGACGTTGAAGCGGTGAGAGGTCCAATAACAAACTCAGGCTATGCTGTCAGAGTGATAAAGCAAAAGGACAAAAAAGTTGGGATCGGCATCGGAAGTGGAAATTCCCTGCAGCCTGCGCGCATCAGAAGATGCTTGGACACTGCCTCCACTGGAGCCGCAATCACGGAATTCCCAAGTTACATCTTACCAAAACCTGCAAAGTATCCGGGAGTGAAAGTCGCCGACCCCAAGATCACTTCAGACGCTGAGACAGTCGTGAAAGACAAAGCTGAAGAATTGATCTCCCTCCTTAAACGGTCAAAAACGGTCCTGCCAACGTTCGGGAAAGTGCGAACCTACAACGTTTCGACCGTGATTAGTAACAGCGAGGGATTGCAGGCAGAGAAAGAAGAAACATTCTTCTACATTGAGCTGGCGCTGAAAGCGGAACGGGGAAGTCAGCTTGCAGAGTATTGGCCAATGCTTTTCGTTAGAAGAGTAGACGACTTGCACCTAGACGAGCAGATTCCAAAATGGATGAAGCTGGCTGAGGACACCCTGAAGGCAAGAGTTCCAAAAACCACGAAGACGACAGTTGTCTTTGCTCCTCAAATCCTGGGAAACATACTTCCCAACACTGTGGGCTTTCACTGTCTCGGATCCTCCGTTTTCAAAGGAATTTCTAAGCTCAAAAAAGGAGAACAAGCAGGCTCGAGAGAACTCACTGTTTATGATGATGGAGTCTTCGATTACGCCCTTGGATCCTCGGCCTTCGACGATGAGGGAACACCCCAATCAAAAACCACTATCATCGAAAAAGGGATACACAAGAGTTTTCTCTACGACGCAATGTACGCGGCCGCATTCAACGTTGGCTCAACTGGGAACGGTCAGAAGCTCCCAGCGTTTTCACTTGCATTCACTAGAGTTGACCTGAGATATTCAATGTTGCCTTCTGTACAGCCAACAAACATAGTCGTTGAACCTGGAGACATGAGCCTAGACGAGATTATAGCCACTACAAAAGAAGGGATATACCTGGAACAACTATCCAGCTCTTCTTCCGATTCAGTTACTACGTCTTTCGGCTCGGAAATCAGAAATGCCTACCTCATCGAGAAAGGAGAACTGTCAACACCGTTGAAAGGGGGCCAGATCAACGGATTCCTGCTCGACAGCCAAGACACAGAAGGCCACAGAACAAGTGGTTTACTCAACCGAATTTCTGGCATTTCTGAGAAAGCACAAGTCTCAGGTAGGTGCGTAACGCCCTACATTAGATTTGAAGGTGTCCAGATAGCGGGCAAATAGCCACCCATCATCAACCAGCAAGAATCGCGAGCCCGGCTAGGTTCCGGCACCTCAATCCAGCGACAGATTCAACCGAATAGCCCGCGCGTCGTTTGGTCGAAGTGAACATGTTGCAACCAAATAATAAGATTAGCAGCCGAACCCTTTATAGAGAATTCAAGACAAAACACAATGGAGGGTTTGATGTCTTATGAAGAGCGAGACTCCATTTAAAGAAGGTCTTGGAAAGTTGCCGATTCGACCCGTATACCTAGTATCGTGTGAACATTCTGGGAAGAAGAACATAATCAGCGTCGGCATGTTTGCCTACTTCTCTGGAAAGCCGACTCTGGTTGGCATAGGCATAGCACCTTCAAGATGCTCTTTTGGGCTCATTCAAAAAAGCAGGGCTTATGTTGTCAACGTAGTTGATGAGAAGCTAGTTGAAGCTGTGAAGGTTTGCGGGGAAAACTCTGGGCGAGACGTGGACAAGTTCGAGTTGGCAAAGCTGACGGCGGCTCCGGCGAGCAGGGTCAGCGCGCCCCTAATTGATGAGAGCCCCTTGAGCATTGAGTGCAAAGTTGTTCAAGTGATAGAAGTTGGGGACCACGTCTGGTTCATTGGAGAGGTTCTTGCAACCCATGTTCGCGAAGGCTACGATTGGAAAGACGGACTACTTTTCAAATGGGTTGGTGAACAAGACTTCTACTACAAAGTGGGAAAAAAGATCGGAGAATACTAACGCTCTGCGCGCGCGCTCTCTATTTCTTATCAGCTTATTTCGGGCCCCGAAACGACTCATGGTACATAGCGCACGCAATTGGCAACTTCTCTCGCAGAATCTACTTTTTTCTGAATCAAAGGAATAGGACAGTGCCAGCTTAGGTAAGGGTCTTTTCGTACACGTGTGCTCGGTCGCCCCATGGCAAGGTAACCGAGTTTCCTTTCTTGTAGCCTAACCTTATGTAGAAGTCCTTCGCCCAAGAGGCCTTCTCCCAAACGTAAACGACCTTGAGTTTTTTCACTCCTACCTTCTTGGCTTCACGTTCCATGTGTTTCATTAAGGAGGTGCCAACGCCTTTGTGTTGGTGTTCGGGAAGCACGTGGACCCACCTAACTATTCCAGTCTTCCCTTTATCGGTTCGCAAGGCCGCGACACCCACTGGCTTGTTTTCAACTCTATAAGTGTAGAACGTCATCTTGTCGAACTCCTTCTGCAACTGCTTCAACGTCAAAACTGGGTCCTTGAACTGTTCTGGCGGGATTATGCTTCTATATGCATCGCTGTTGCTTGTGTTGATGACATGCAGAATAAGTTCGAAGTCTTCTACATCGGCTTTTCCAACACTCATGACTCACAATAAGCTGAAGTTGCTTAAGAGTGACCGTATCACCGCGATTTGAACCTTATCCCAAGCGGAGATATCTCCGCAAAACCTCTCTTCTGCATTTCACAGGGTGGCACACGAAGACATTTGGGTCAACTCGAGAGAAAAATTATAGAACAAGATTCGCCTGATAGGTCTGTTTGGTGCGAACATAATTGGCAGACTTTGTGAGTTCCGTTAAGAGGTTTGCGCTGGTTCTTGCGCTTTTGATAGTTGTGGCTTTTGCCCTTGTGTTCTCGTTTGACCAGTTGATTGCTGCGCCGATACGATTGACTACGCTGATTGCCCAGACTGTTAGAACTTCGATAGTTGTCGCTTTCGGCCTCATTATAATATTTTTCATCAGGCGTTCCAAATCTCTCTTGTCAAAATACGTTGGCGTTCATCTGGCTGCAATCTTCCAATTCTTCATGATTCTCGTAGTGGGCATCGTGACGGCTCTTGCTTCACTCGACATATTCCAGGTTTCGCCGACCACACTGCTGGTGGGGGGAGGCATTGCGTCGATTGTCATCGGTCTTGTTATATCCACCTTTGTCGGCAACATTCTTGCGGGAACATTAGTGCTCATGACTCACCCGTTCAGCGTGGGCGACACCGTTCTGGTAAATAACGTTCCTGGCAACGTAGAAGAGATAACGGCGATGGTCACGCGAATAAGGAATGACCTTGGAGGTCAAATGGTCATTCCCAACACTGCCATAGTCCAAGGAGGAGTAATCGTTACGACTTTTCCCGCCTCAGAAGCAATCGTGCGACACAGGCTTCCCTACTCCTTAGGCGACAGGGTCTACACGACCTACATGAATCAGGAAGGCGTGGTTAAGGAGCTTACGTCGTTTTACACGAGGATTCTGTTGGATTCTGGTAAAGAACTCACTTTTCTTAACAGCAGTGTCCTAACTGGCTCGGTGGCAGTTGCAAAAATCAGCCAAAGTTCATAGAGAAAACAGGCTTTCCCTTTTCTGGAGGCGACTTCTATGAGAATATCGGCAATGCAGCGTAGGCGATGAAGGATGTTGTGCGAACTCGGCTAAAGCGTAAATTTTGATTCTCATAGCTGAATAGAGGCTTCTTCCACACAATCCCTTTTTCTTTTTCGTCACTGTGTTCCTTCTTTTGTCTTTTTCTTGATCCCTGAATCCTCGAATCTCTTTTCAAGCGCTTTGGCAATATTGTCCGGCATCTGTTTCTCGAATGGCAGCTCCTCAGCTTTTAGTAAACGTTCCAAGAGTGTTTGGCTCAGCTTTCCTGCAGGAATGAAGGCTTCTGGACCGCACCAGCGCAGGTCTTCGAGCTTGGTGTGCATTACTTGGGCTGCGCCTCCTACGCGTGAGAGCATGATGGAAGGAACACCGTAGAAGGCCAGCGGCTTGTGGTCTGAGCTATTTTCCAAGTCGCTCGTGGCTTTGAGGGGTATTCCAAGCTCCTTGGCTGTGAAAACTAGATATGATTTCAACTCTTCTGGGCCTAGGACGACGGCGCTTAAGGTTCCGAGCAGTATTCCGTGAACGTCGAAGTTGAGGCAGAGCTTGAGGTTCTTGGTGTTGTCGGGGTTTTCGGCGTAGTGGAAGGAACCGCGCAGTCCAAGTTCTTCGGATCCAAACGCTGCAATCCTGAGCGTGCGATTCGGTTTTTCACCTGCAAAAACCCTGGCCAATTCGAGCACAAAGGCTGTTCCCGCCGCATTGTCATGTGCACCCACAACACTTCTCACCGTGTCATAGTGTCCGCCCACAAGTATGTCCTCGTCTTCAAGAACCCCGGGCACTTCGCCCAGAACATTTTGGCTCTTGGCGGTCACCCTCTCCACTTCTGTAAGCATTCTGAGTCTTTTCGAACCCTTCAACACGTTCAGCACGTCGTCATGGGCCATTGACACGGCCGGGAGATTTTCCTTTTCGACAAATTCAGCCCTGACAGAACGGTATATGGTCGGCGCCAGGGGGGTTCGAGAAGGATAAATCAACGCCAGAGGCTTAGCTTTCAAGACCTTGAAGAAGTCTTTCTGGTTGAGAGCTACGCTCAAAACGGCGATTCTGTTCTCAATTTTCTTCAGCGCTTCCTGTGACGTTGACTCCAGCATAACAACTTCTCCTTCGACGCCTTCTGGTGTAGTTGACAGTGAATTTCCCACGGCTGCACACGCAAGTCGCGTGCCGTCTGGAAGCGAAGCTTCTTCTCTCAGGATGCGGCTTGTCTGGACTTCAAACTCTTCCATTCTAACGTTGGCAAGTCCAAGCTCCTCAAACCACATCTTTATTTGCTGTGCTGCCCTGCGCTCAGAATCCGTTCCAGATTCTCGGTTTCCAATCTCTTTGACAAGCTTTTCCATAAAGCGGTACGCTGAACTTGCGTCAAAAGACTTCATTTTGTATGCTCACCCTTTTCTAACTAGTCTACACGTAACGACTAATAAAGACTAACGCGCGCTAGAAAAAGTTCAGGCTATTTGCTCAGGCCTCGATTGTGCAAGCGTTCATCTTCCCATGTGGCGAAGTCCTGTGGGGGATCGACGATTTCGTCGTCGGGTTTTCGTTTGAGTTTTGCTGCGCCGTTTGGGCATCCTGTGGCGCAGAGGCCGCAGCCGATGCACCTTCTTGTGTCCACGACTGATACCTCGCCTTGCTCGGAGATGGCGTGCACTTGGTATCTTTTTCTGCACGTTCCACACCCCACGCATTCATCGGGATCGATGACGGCGTAGTAGTTGGCGTGGGCTACGGAGTTTTCTATGCCCCACTCGTTGATTCCTCTTAGTATGCCGCAACAGCAGCCGCAGCAGTTGCAGACGTAGCCTATCCCCTTCATTACGTTGCTGACCGTGTGCACGAGACCTGTTTCCTCAGCCTTGTCGAGGAAGGCGAGTGCTTCTTCCTTTGAAATGGTGTATTGACTTGGGGGGCTTTCGAGTGAGGAGAATCCGAGACATGTTCTGAGCGAAAAAGTGCATTTGCGGCCGATTAGGTCTTGCTGTTTTCGGCAGATGCAGTCGCGTAAGCAGAATGTTTTGGACTTGAGGAGTATTGCTTTGACATCGTCGTAGGGGAGTATCCACTCTGACTTCACGGCTTTTTGTGCAGGGATGACGCGGTGAATGGCTGGTTCAGGCTTCATGATTCCGGTTGCTCCGCCGTTTGCAAGATATTCTTCGACCAGGTGGGCTAGTTCATGATCCATGCTTTCCAGTTGTGCCTCGTAGATTCCGACGACGAAGGGCGCCAGCCTAAAGAACAACTTTCCATCCTTGTCTCCGTGCCACAGAAGCCCGCGTTTAGCCATCCCCGTCAACTTTTCCTCTGTTTCTTCGGCAGAGAGTCCGATGCGCTTGGCTATCACGTCGACATGTTCCATGGACCCGCTTAATTGGCCTGCCAGCCTTGCCTCCTCAGGGGAGAAAATCTTCTTCAAAACTCGTATCTCAACGTTCGAAGGTGTTCTTGGAAATCCATTCGGAAGTCGGTCCAAGGCTTTCGCAAGTTGCTCATAAACGTCATCGGTCAATACCCATATCCTCTTCGTCTGAGGAATTTGTGTCAGAATGCCTATTTAACGATAGTGTGATATCCCCTGAAAGAAAACAGAACGTGAACTGCCGAAACTAAAGTGTAAATTCCCATTTGCACCATGAGTCTTTAGGATGTTCGTCTGGTGGACAAACCAAGCAATTTACTTCCACCTTTGGGTTCAGCGTTCTTGCAAAGCTTCTCAAATAGCCAAATCGGACTTTCTTGCATGGAAATTCGCCTAGTCCCTTGTTCAAACGTGTTTCCTGTGTCCTGCAACGATCTACGCCTAAGACCGCTCGCCTGTTACTGACTTCGACTGTTTTGAACGGTTGATCTAGAGCCCAGCTTGACTTTCGCAGGAGATCCATCATCTTTGGAACACTGGGATTTTCGTCGACGTGAAACATTTTCTGCAGGCTCCTGGCTTCAATCGCAGCCATGGCCTCCCACACGCCAGCATCAATTTCAGTTGCCGCTTCAGTCCCAAACTTCTTCTCTATGCCTAAAAAATATAGGCCGTCAACCCTCCACAAGTTTCGAACCTGCAGAAACAAATAATCCAACAACCTTGAAGTCGACATCTCTTCGAGCACTTTACGATCTTCAACGCTTCCAAGCAGATACTCACTCATGCCACTGCACCAGCCTAGAAAGTTAATAAGCTAAACTAATTAACCTTTCAAACCAAAAAAGCCGAGCAAGAGGTCGACACTGTTGCTGGAGCAGTTGATAAACACGATAATTCTGGGCCTAATCCAGGGCCTAGCAGAATGGCTTCCAATCTCGAGTACTGCACACCTCAAAATAGCTCAACAACTCCTAGGCTTTTCGGCCACACCGCTCCTAGACGTCACACTGCACGTTGGAACACTCGTCGTTGTCGTTTTCTACTTCAAAAAAGAAGTCAAAAACATACTCAAAGCCCTAGCACACTTGGATTTCAAATCGGAACACGGTCAGCTTATACCCCTCTTAATCGTGGCAACCATCCCCACGGCAATAATCGGTTTACTCTATGCAAGATTCCTCGAAGACACTCTCCAAACACATGTTTTCATCATGTTCTTGGCAATCGGAATAGCCTTCCTGATAGGCGCAACAGTACTCTACACCTCAAGAATTGGGAAAGAAAACACGGACACGATAACCATCACGATAGCCCTCATAATGGGCGCAGCCCAAGGACTCGCAGCCTTCCCAGGCCTTTCAAGAAGCGGAATAACAATCTCAACCGCACTTCTGCTCGGGTTGAAGAGAGAAAAAGCTTTCAAATTCTCGTTCCTGCTCTCAATCCCAGCCATAATCGGGGACCTAGCAGTCGAAGCCTACCAACAACGCGGCCAACTGGCCCTCCAAACCATAGGGCCGATAGAGCTTCTAGCCGGAATAGTCATAGCAATGATTACAGGCTACATCGCCATAAAACTCGTCTCAAACTTGGTGAGGACCAAGAAGTTCCATTACTTCGCGATATACACTTTGCTTCTCGGAATAACCGTAATCGCCCTCACGCTTAGCGGGCTCCTAACCACTTAGACCTGCCCTGCAAAAACTCCGTCAAAAACACGGCGAACTCGCCATTCCTCTCGTAGACCTCAACAATTTCTTCATTAACTAGAACCTTGAAACCTTTCCTGAGAATCCGCGAGATTCCCTCAGCCACACCCGCGTTTCTTCCCCCCTCCTTCAACCTCTCCCTCAAAAGCTCACACGCATCGGTGAACTTCCTCCGAACCAGAACAACCCACCTGCCATCCTCAACATAAGGTCCACACACCTCGTCAGGGCTGTCCAAGTATTTCGCGACGAACTTCTCACACTCTTTTTCCTTGTCCAGCGGCGGTCCCAGATGTTTCCTGACCGGAGAAATGCAGCAATGCTCAAGCTCAAACACAAACATGTTCAACTCTTTCTCGTCACTCCACGCAAGGTCTCGAAGAATCTTGAAGTCGTTCAGTTGCACAAGCCTGCGCAGAGAACGTTGACTCTTGTACAGTTGGCCCCATAACACGTCTGGAACGGCCTTGACGCCGTCGAAAACCACAAAAACGATGGTCGAGCCGCGTTCCTTCAATCCCTTCTCTATTTCTTTCCAGCTCAGTGCCGTCGTCTTTGGCGGATAGAAGAATTCAGTGCTTGGCTCTTTCAGGAAAGCTTGCGCGGCAGCTATGAAACTGTAGAACTTCTGCGTTTGCACGGCGGAAGCCACGTTTCTTCCCCTATCCACAGGATCAACAACAACTAGTGGTTCACGGAAAAGAAGAACAAGCTCTTCCTCTCTTTTTTCGTAGTGGCCCTCGATGTCTACGATGATTCTCTGCTTGTGTCTGGCGAAGGCTTCCAACGTCTTCACGAAAGTCCTGTAATGCAGGATTAGGAGTTCGCAGAGGTAACCGCTGAAACCGCCAACCTTGATCTCCGCGCCGTAAGCGCCTGTGCCCTTCATGAACTTCTTCAACAATCGGACTTCGGTCCGCATCTTCACTGTCAAATGCTTTTTCATGTAGTCCGTGTGATACGGCGTTCTGTCAGTAGCGCTGAGCCATTCGCCGCGTTTTGTAGTGTAGCACGGCACGACGTTCACTCTGACACCGTCAACTATGGCCTCGAGGTATGGATGTTCAGCAAACCTCTCAATCTGCACCGAACCCTTCGTCGCTTCTCTAGCAATCCTCAAACAAACGTCGCCCAGAGACTCGCGCGGAACCGAAGGAGGAATCCTCATGAAAACATCAATGTCCGGCTCCCCGCTCAGCCACGTGTTCTTGGCCACGGATCCTTCCACGCGCACTACGGTCTTCACGCCCAAACGCTTCGACGCAGAAGCAATCTTATTCTCCAGCTCCTCGGTTAACGCGCTCATCCTGGCGCGTTCATCGGCTTCAGGCGTAACTCGTTTCAGAACGGTTGCAAGAACTTTCTCCATTTTCTCCTGCATTAACAGGTCCTTCTCCTCATCCCTGCGGACAAACTTCTTTAAGCGTCGAGTAAATGGGCCCCTTCGGCGTCAAATCGCTTCTCTTGAGCCGCAAACACGCAGCCCTAACCGTTCCAAACTCGTAATTCACGTTTTCACCGATTAACCTAGCCAGCTCAGCCTTGTTCCTTCCAGACCTGACTCGAGCAATCGTGAGGTGTGGGCTGAATCCCTTCTTGTCTGGTGCAAACCCCAAACTGCGGAGATTAGGCTCCAACTGCGCGAAGATTCCTCGCAACTTGTCAGCGCCTTCAGTTATTCCAGCCCACACAACCCGTGGATACCGCACGTCTGGAAAAGCGCCAACACCACAGACCTTAACGTCAAAAGGAACAAACTGCACCTTTTTCATGCCCTCAAAAATCTTCTCAACCGTGTCCGCCATAACGTTTCCAAGGAACCTAACGGTTATGTGAATGTTCTTAGGCTCAACAACCTTCAAATCCGCACCAGTCCCTACCAGCAGCCTCTGCACTTCCGTTAGCCTCTTCAAAACAGATTCGCTGTCCATGTCGAAGGCCACAAAACTCCTCATCGATTCTGACATGCACACTCCTCCCAGCGTTCTTCACTGTTTTCAGTGATAAACGCTTTTAATGTAAAAAAACTATCTGTTAAACAACCAAGACATTTTCAAGGGCAAGAAGATGGTCGTCGAAAAACTCGTACTGGGCGTAGCAGGAATGCCGGGGTCAGGAAAATCCCTCGTCGTCAAAGTCGCAAAAGAGAACGGCTACGACGCTGTAGTGATGGGCGACATCGTGAGACAAGAAGCAGAAAGCAGAAGCTTGGAGCCAAACCCAGAAAACATCGGAAAAATAATGCTGGAATTAAGAGAAAAGGAAGGAAAAAGCGTCATTGCAAAAAGATGCATTCAGAAAATAGAAGCAGCAAAAGAACAGAAAGTCGTGGTGGACGGGATAAGAAGCCTAAACGAAGTTGAAGAATTCAAGAAGCGTTTCCCGAAGTTCAGCCTCGTAGCCGTATACGCCTCTCCGGAATCTCGGTTCCAGCGACTCTACCGCCGGCGAAGAAGCGACGACGCCGACGGCTGGGATGTTTTTCGCGAAAGAGACATGCGCGAACTAAGCGTCGGACTCGGCAACGCCATCGCTATGGCAGAGTACACCGTGGTCAACGAGGAGGCCCCAGACGTCGTGAGTAACAGGGTCAAGCGCGTCTTATGGAGGGTGGAGGAGAGATGGAAGAAATAAGCCTTCACGTGGAAGCCGAAATCAACCCGACAGAGTCTCAGGAAAAAGTGGAACAGGCCGTCAAGAACGTCTTCGGAGACATAGACCTGCAGGTGAAGCTCCTCCACAAAGCAAGCCTTTTAGTCGGCGAGGGCAGAGGAAAGGAATCACTCACCAGACTGTGTGATCTGCTTCGCCGAGAACACATCCGGAGCGCCGCTCGAGCCGTCTTCATTGAAGGCATGGACAGAAAGACCATTCGGTTCTGCTTAAACAAACAGGTGGCATACATTGGACACATCTCTTTTTCCAAGGAAACCGCAGAATCTCCCTTGGGACCAATAAAAGTCAAGATAGAATGCAGAGACCCCCGAGAACTCGTCGAGTGGCTTGCCCCGAGAATAACGTAGCAAAACATGGGTGATAATGGTTTGTCTATAAGAGCTACCATAACAGATCGCGGTGCCGTCCTTCTGGGCAAGAATGTTGCATGCGACGCTTTTGAGGAGACCAAACCCCTGCGAGTCGTCACCCACGCTCACGCCGACCACATGGTAGGATTACGGCAAAGCCTGAGGGCATGCGAAAAAGTCTTGATGACCAAGGCCACGAAAGACATGATAGACGTCATGCGAAGCCCACTTTTCCTTATGAGCGGCCTCGTGGAAACACTCGACTACGGCAAAACTATTCAGTATGACGAAGAGCGAATAACGTTCTTCAGAGCCGACCACATCCTAGGAGCGGCTCAAGTGCTAATTGAAGATTTTGAAGGAAAAAGAATCGTCTTCACAGGAGACTTCAGAATTGACGACACTCCCGTTCTCGAATCAGACGTTCTTGTCATCGAAGCCACCTACGGAAGCCCAACCTGCAAACGTTCCTTTGGAATAGATGTTAGGAGTGCCTTAGTTTCACTGGTAGAAAAAGGGTTGAAACAGGGCACAGTCTACGTTTTCGGCTATCACGGGAAGCTTCAAGAAGTCATGGAGATCCTGCACAAGGCCGATTTGAACGTTCCCTTCATCACACCCGAAAGGGTTTTCCAAGTCTCAAAAGTCTGCGAAAAACACGGCATGCGCTTGGGACGTCTGATGCTCTCAACCGAGCCAGAAGCGGAAAAACTGCTTGACAACAACTCACCCTGCGTAGCCTTCTATCACATGGAATCTAGGGGCAACGTCGGCTTGAGCAGCTTCCGCGTTCTCGTAAGCGGATGGGAATTCGGTTCAGCAATCCGCCAAACCGACAGCAAAGAATACGTGGTGGCCCTCAGTGACCATTCAGACTTCAACGGACTGCTCGAATACGTACGACGCTCAAAACCAGAATTCGTGATAACAGACAACTTCCGAGTCAGCAACGGTGAAACCCTCGCAAAAGAAATCCGAAGAACTCTCGGAATATCCGCAGCAGCTCTTCCAAAGAGAGGCAATTGCTAATAGCATACTCTCGCGTACCTAGCTACCTGCATGGTTTCACCTGAAACTTGGTTTGCCATTGGGGTTTGCCAAAACTTAAAAAGCTAAGAGCAAACCATGTTCTGAATCGCTGGTTGAGGAGAAAACGATGAGCATGCACAAGTCTTCGTTAATTTCAGGCTTTTACAAGCTAAGCCCGAAACAACGTCTAGCCGTCGTCAAGGAATTTGCGGATTTGACTGATGAAGAGATCGCACTATTGCAGAACATGGGTTCTTTGCCCATGGATTTGGCTGACCGCATGATAGAAAACGTCATCGGAGCCTTTCCAGTGCCATTGGGCATCGGTACAAACTTTCTCATAAACAAGCGTGACTACCTCATTCCCATGGCCATCGAGGAGCCATCAGTAATAGCCGCCGCCAGCTACGCCGCCAAGATAGCGAGAGATGGCGGCGGGTTTCACACAAGCAGCACGCCGCCGATCATGATCGGACAGATCCAAGTTGTACACGTCAAGGATCCCCAAGCGGCCAGAATGCGAGTGATACAGTCAAAAGAGGAAATCTTGAAGAAGGCGAATGAGCAGGACCCTGTGCTTGTTTCAGCCGGTGGCGGGGCGAAAGACCTCGACGCGAAGATAATCAACACCACGCAGGGACCGATGTTGATCGTGGAAATGCAGGTGGACTGCCGCGACGCCATGGGCGCCAACGCCGTGAACACGATGGCCGAGGCAGTAGCTCCCATGATAGAACGCACAGCAAACGGCCGCGTCTACCTGCGAATAATATCTAATCTGGCCACAAAGCGCTTGGTAAGAGGATGGTGCCTCGTGCCCAAAGTCTCAGTGGGTGGAGAAGACGTCGTTGACGGCATCGTGAACGCCCATGCTTTCGCGGCGGCAGACCCGTACAGAGCGGCCACGCACAACAAAGGAATACTGAACGGCATAATAGCAGTCGTACTTGCAACGTGCAATGATCATCGGGCAATCGAAGCCGGAGCTCACGCCTACGCGGCAAGAACAGGCCATTACACTTCGCTTTCAACATGGGAGAAGAATGAAAACGGCGATCTCGTCGGCTCCATCGAACTGCCGATGGCCGTAGGCCTAATAGGCGGAGCAGTGAAGACACATCCGATAGCCAAAGTAGCCGTAAAAATCCTGGGCGTAAAAACCGCCAACGAGTTCGGCGAAGTCCTCGCAGCCGTCGGCTTAGCTCAGAACCTCGGCGCACTACGCGCGTTAGCGCATGAAGGCATACAGCGCGGCCACATGTCACTTCACGCCAGAAACATAGCCGTCATGGCAGGAGCAAACGGAGACCTCATCGACAAAGTGGCAGCGAAAATGGTTGAAGAACGCAAGATAAGAATGGATCGAGCCGAAGAAATCATCGAACATTACAAGAAAGCCGGGAAAACCTAAAAGATAAACCTGTTGACCTGTAAACAAGGCGAGAGAGATGAAAATAATTCTTGGACCCGCTTCTGCACAGCTAGGAAAGCATATCGCCCAGACTCTTGAAACTGAAACAGTGCCCGTGGCCTTCAAGACTTTTCCAGACGGTGAGAACTACGTGCGCCTGGAAGGCCAAGTGCAAAACGAGGAAGTAGCTATAGTGCAGACGACCAGCCCGCCTCAAGACACGAGACTCATGCAGCTGGCGCTCATCGCAGACTCCGCGAAAAGAAACGGCGCCAAGAAAATAACAGCCGTCGTGCCCTACTTGGCCTACGCACGGCAGGACAGAGTCTTCCTCCAGGGCGAGGCCATGAGCGCGGAAACGATCGCGCGTATGCTCAAAGCGGCCGGCGTTGAACGGCTGATAACGGTGAACGTTCACCAAGAAAAAGTGCTGTCGCACTTTCCTTTCCCAGCAAAAAGCGTCTCCGCCATTCCCCTGTTGGCTGAATACTTTGTGAAAAAAGGCCAAGCAAAAGCCTTTGCACTTTCTCCAGACGAGGGTGCAGTGCACATTGCAGAAGAAGCCAGGAAGGTTTTGGGCGGAGAATGCGGTTACCTGGAGAAAAGTAGGGACCGTTACACGGGACAGGTTAACATGGAAAAGAAAACCCTTGCCATAGAGGGAAAGACTGTCATAATCTTCGACGACATAATCAGCAGCGGAGGAACCATCGTCGCAGCGGCCAAGATTCTCAAAGAGCTTAACCCCCAAGAAATCTACGTTGCGTGTGTCCATCCGCTTCTGATAGGTGAAGCAGAAAAACTAATCCGCCACGCGGGAGTCGAAGAAATCGTGGGCACCGACAGTGTTCCAAGCAGTGTGAGCAGAGTGTCCCTCGCCCCAGTGATCAGCAAAGAGCTCGCCCACTAGAGGAGCACAAGTGTGGCCAAACTCTTCCTTTCGCTGTCGGGTGAACATGAAAACCTGCCAATTTCCGAAGTAAAAGCAATACTCGAGGCTGAAGGCCATTCTTACAGGATTACACAAAAACTCGACCAAGTTCTGAGACTAGAAGCAGACGCGACTTGCGTGGAAGCCCTCAAACGCAGGGCAGCATTCACAAGACTCTGCGCACTCGAACTCTTCACCTGCAGCTCAGAAACAAGCAGCATAGTCAAAGCCGCGCAGCATGCAGGACTCGAAGAGGTGCTGAAACAGGGCGAGAGCTTCGTCGTACGCGTAAAACACGTCAAGGAATACTCCTCCAGAACCAATGGAATGACCCTTGAAAGAACACTCGGCGCCCTGATAGTCGACAAATTCCCAACGGTAAAGGTAAGCCTGAAGACGCCAGACACGACTTTCGTAGGAATCCTAACTGAAGACAAGTTCATCTTCGGAGTGAGACTCGCAGAAATCCAGGCTAAACCCTTCGTTGAGAGGCGTCCAAGAAAAAAACCGTTTTTCCATCCCTCAGCGATGCAGGCGAAACTCGCAAGGTGCATGATAAACCTGGCCAGACCCAAAGCAGGAGAAACAATTCTTGACCCGTTCTGCGGAACTGGAACCATGCTCATCGAAGCCAAACTCATCGGCTGCCAAGCCCTCGGCTTGGACATTCAACGCAGAATGGCCAAAGGAACCATCAGAAACATGGCTCACTTCAAAGTCAAACCAGAAGGCATCATCATTGCCGACGCAAAAGACCCGCCGCTGACCAGGGTTGACTGCGTCGTAACCGACCCTCCATATGGCATATCTTCAACCACGCTGAAGCGCACCACAAAACAGATTATCGAAGAAGTGCTGACAGCTGTTCATGAACTGCTGAGTAACGGAAGGAGAGTCTGTATGGCCGCACCCAAGAAACTGGACATTGCGCAAACAGGTACACGCCTAGGCTATAAACACTTAGAGTCCCATTTTGTCTATGTCCACAGAAGCTTAACACGGGAGATTGTCGTGTTCGAAAAGGTGTAACCCTTTGAGTTTGCACGTCGTTTTCCTAGGAACCGCCGCAGGCGTCCCAACGCCCAAGAGAAGCTTGCCAGCAATACTCGTTCAACGCGAGAGTGAGCAGCTTATGTTTGACTGCGGCGAAGGTGTCCAGAGGCAGATGCTCCTGGCCCGGAGAAGTCTGAACAGGAAAATGAAGATTTTCATAACACACATGCACGGAGACCACGTTCTAGGGCTTCCTGGACTATTGCAGACTATGGCTCTGCTTAACAGAGAGAAAAAAATCGACGTTTACGGACCGCCCAGAATCAATGATTTCCTACAAGCAATCAAGGAAACAGTGCCGTTCGGATTAACGTTTCCAGTTGAAATCCACGAGATTGAAAAAACAGGCGTCGTCTGCGACGAAGAAGAATACTGCGTAGAAGCAATCCGATCAAAACACGCTATCCAGAGCTTTGCGTACGCGTACGTGGAAAAAGCAAGACCTGGAAAATTCCACCCCAAAAAAGCCGAAGCTATAGGCGTCCCGGAAGGCCCTCTTTGGGGAAAGCTCCAATGTGGACAGAGCGTCAAACTGCCGAACGGATGCATTGTCAAGCCAGAAGACGTTATGGACCCGTCTAGAAAGGGCAGAAAAATAGTTTACACCGGGGACACCCGGCCGTTCAAGCTCCTCGAAAAGTTCGCATTCGGCGCAGACCTGCTAATACACGACAGTACACTCGGCGAAGAGCTGGCTGAAAGAGCAAAGGAATATGGCCACTCAACCCCAAATCAAGCAGCCAGAACCGCAAAAGAAGCGAAAGTCAAGAAGTTGATTCTGACGCACATCAGTCAAAGATACGAGGACACAAGCGCGTGGCTAAAACAAGCAAGAAAAATCTTCAAAAGCACAGTCGTCGCAGAAGACTTCATGAGGCTGGACATTCCGCTGCTAGAAAAGTAGCCGTTTTAGCGTCTGCATGCTCTCCTCAATGTGCTCGACAGACTCGACAATCACAACCTTGTCAAAAAATGCTCTCCTCAAACGCTCTGCAACCATATCCCAATCTATGTTGCCGTAGCCCACGCCCAAGTGTTCGTCAGACTCTCCATGGTTGTCGTGGGCGTGAACGTGCACAATCTTGTCGGAGAACTCTGCCAGAAAGCCTTCCAGTTGCCCAACTACGTTCGCGTGTCCAGTGTCAAGAGCCAAGCCTATCTCCTCGTCTACTTCGCTGTAAAACCTCTTGAACTCCTCCACGTTCTTCATAACAAACGCCTCCATTATGTTCTCAACACACGTCTTAACACCGTGATCGCGTGCAAACCTGAACAGCAGACGAACGCTGTCTAGGTTTCTAACCCAGTCCATGCCGGGATAAAACATGCTTGTGGCCGTTTTCAAGCCAGGATGAAAAACCCACATCTCACAATCCAAAGCATCGGCGTTAATGATGGACTTCTTCATTCTCTTCAGCGTGGCGTTCAGGAGAGGACTCGACGGTAAAGCTATGTTTATGCCGACGAAAGGCGCGTGCACCGTGTACTTCATGTCATAGGACTGTTTTATACTGTTCAGTGCTGCAACCCTTTTCTTGTCCAAAGCGTGCAAGCCGTCATCGACGAGTTCTATGTAGGTTGTTTTCGCTTTAGCAATCTGTTCCGCCATTTTTCGGAAGGGTTCACCTAGACAATAGAGCATAGAGAGACCAATTTCAGGCTTGACCATACTGCAGACCAGCTGTGCCATCGAAGAATCTGGATTTCGCGCTTATAACCTGATTTATTCAAGAGCCGCAGATTTCGCTTTCCTTGACAAAAATCTTAACAAGCTCCTGAATCTCCGAAAAGCCGTTACGCGCCTGCTAATGTGCGCTTGCTATTCTTCTCGCCATCTTGTCTTGAATGACACGATGATTATCGATACGACTACCGTTGCCACAAGGATGAGCCAGCGCAAAAGAACCGTTTCAGCAGGTAGCTGTGTGAGCCCAGCGTAAGATCTGATTAGGCCAGCGGCATTTGACGTGGGAAACACCATGGATATCCACCTGTAGCCCCCCAGTAATTCTTCTGGGTAGTATACTGGCGGGAGGAAAACTAGGCCCAGTGCGAGAATGTTCGCAGTGTTGTTCAGCGTGTAGACGCTTGCTTTGCGGAGATAAGTGGATATTATGAACCCGATGCTGCTGCCAGCTGCCCAACACAGAATGAGCGATGCAAGCGCCCACCCGATGGATAAAACGGGCAAAGCCCCCAGTAGAATGGCGATGCCCATGAAGAAGACTAAGCCGGGAGCTGACACAAAAAGGGGGGCTAAGGCTACTCCAATGGCATACGAGACAGGATGCACGGGCATGGCCACTATCATCTCTCTTATCTTCACGTAGCGATCAAACGATATGTCCTGTATGGCCGCCGCCAAACCGATGAAACTTATCGTGGCGATCATTGCCCCCACAAGCCCGTTACTCATTTGCCCGCCGAAGACAAGAATGAAGAAAAGCGGGAACGAGCTGATCAGTCCTATGAGAACCATCATCGACGGATTCCTCTTGAGATCAGGGATAGACTTTAACGCAGCGATGATAAATGCGTCCTTCACGGGTTTGAAATTCAATTTTCCTCGATCCCTCCCACGAGTTTGACAAACACGTCTTCAAGCGTAACCCTTGCAGTCTCAGCTTTTAACCCCCTCTTCAACGCTGTTCTAACAAGCTCCAGCGCCTCGTCCTCATCCGCAACGTAGATTATCTGCTTATTTCCAAATTTCGAAGTGTGATCATGGTTTTCCAAAGCCAAATCATGCAGATTTCCTTCCACAACAACCCGGAACTTCTCCTTTGCCAAGCCTTTTACTTCCTCGGGGGTTCCCTCCGCAATCACTTTTCCTTTGTCGATTATGGCAAGTCTGTCGGAAAGCATTTCAGCCTCCTCCATAATATGCGTGGTCAACAATATCGTTCTGCCCTGTTCAATCAGCTCTCTCAAAACGGCCCAGACCTTCCTCCTTGCAACAGCGTCCAACCCGCTTGTGGGTTCGTCCAAGAGCAGAACGTCGGCATCCGAAGCCAACGCTGTGGCGATTATCGCACGTTTCTTCTCTCCACCCGAAAGCCCGACACACGTTCGGTTTCTCAAGTCCCACAGCTCAACGGCCTTCAAAGCCTTTACAGAAACCTCCATCGTCTTACCCTTCGACATTCCGCGCAGCAGCGAAAAATAGTAGCAGTATTCCCACGGTGTGAAGTTGCCATAAGTCTGAACGTCCTGCGGAACAACGGCTATGTGCTCCTTCACTTTGTCTGCGTGCGCCATGACGTCATATCCCAAGACGTAGGCGGCTCCTTTAGTGGGTGAAAGCTGAGTGGAAACAATTCTGAGGAAAGTCGTCTTACCGGCACCGTTTAGGCCAAGTAGAGTGAAAAGCTCACCCTTCTTGATCGAAAGATTAACGTCCTTCAGGGCTTGAACAGGTTCCTTGCCACCATAAGTCTTGAACAAATCCTCAACTTTCACTGCTTCCATACTTTTCACTGTACACCGATTTTCTTCGGAGCGTCTGCTATAAACTTTCTTTGATGCACTCTACAAGTAACGACTATCGCGCAAGACTCTGAAGCCCATCGAAGACCGAGAAAACCCAATGCCCGCAGTGGTTCTGAACTGATCGCTGCGGATTCCAGCTGCGATTTCCACAAATTCTCCCATGGTGTAATTTGCAAATTCGAACGTGGGCTTTCCCAGTCTCAAGCCCCTGCACACTGGATCTGCATACACAAACACCGGTTTTCCACTATAAAGGTAAAAGGCCTCGCTCGGGTATCCATACTGGGGTCTTGGCAGGACTTTAAATGGCCAAAGTTGACATGCTCTAGGCTTCATGTGCTGCAGTCCGCACAGGCAGATGTTTGAACCGTTGTTCAGGAAAGTGCATGAACCATCGCTCTTACGGTTTATAAACAGCTTATTCAGGCCGGAAGCGGTGCGCTCCACCCCGTAGTTCTTGATGATTCCAAGCCATTCTCGAAAGTCTATGACTACACTGTAGAGTCTGCAACAGTCTCCGCACGAAATGCATTTCCAGTCTGCGATGTACTGCCATGGAATAAACTGCATTCTGCCGTTCACTGTCTGGAGTCAAGAATCCGCGTCTCTTATAAAATCTGCTTGCTGAAAGGTCTCAGTTTGTTAACGATTTCCTTTGGGATCTGCGCGGCCTTTCCGGTGTTTCTGTCGGCCGCCACGACGACCAGGTAACCGGTTGCCAGCAGTTCTGCCGTTTCCTTCTTCGTAATGTGGAAGCCCAGTTTCACCGACTTTTCTTTCAGTTCCTCAACCGTCAACTCGACTTCAAGCAAATCGTCGAACCTTGCCGGTTTTCTGTACTGACACAAGGCTTCGACTCTTGGTAGCCAGAATCCCCTGCTTCTCAGATCAGTGAAGCTAAAGCCCAAAGATCGGTAAAACTCCTCCTCTGCCCTCTCAAAGTACACAAAGAACCTGGAGAAGTGCACGACCTGTGCCGCGTCAGTGTCCGCCCACGTCACTCTCAGTGTGGTTTTGAAAGAATTGGTGGGCATACTATCACGCCGATTAGGGTTTCTTGTAGAGATAGATCGTGTGTGAGGGGAACCCTAAGGTTTCGTTTTCGCAGAAATTAATGACTTTCACGGGTTTCCATCCGACAATCTCGTAGTCGTGGGAAACGATGCGCACACCCCGTTTAAGTTCAGTCTCAAGCTTTCCCTTGATCTTCTCGTTTGCGCTCGTGGTCAAATACAGGAAGATGACATCTGCCGATGTCAGGTCAACGTTGAACATGTCCCCGTTGACCATGGTTATTCTGTCTTGCAGGTTTTGTTCATAGACGGTGCCTAAAGCCTTTTTTACCAGGTCCTCTCGCAGTTCGACGCCGACTGCTCTTGCACAGAAATCCTTTGCTGCCATTATCACCGTTCTGCCGTCACCTGCTCCTAGGTCGAAGAAAACTTCACCGGGTTTCAACTCAGCCAGCATTAGCATTTGACGAACCACTTGAGGCGGACTTGGAACAAAAGGCGCTATGAACACGTGCTAGATCCCCTTGTTGTCACGCAGTTTCTTGGGCCTTTCTGGTTCAACCAATGGTCTTGTTGCTTTAAACACTTTCGATGTTTCAGGACACGTACGTGGCTTTCTTCGGCGCTGGCTGACGGGCCTCGCCGCACTTCAGACAGCTCTGCGCGCACATTTCAAGGTATTTCTCTTCCTCTCCCGAACCCGCGGCCTCAGCAGCCTTGCGGCACATCTCGCTAGGCTCCTCGCAGCCCTCTTCCTTACAGAGCTTTGATATCGAAAGGCAGATTTCCTGAACATCCTTCGGCTCGAGCACAGCACGGTTAGTGCGAACGAGCAGGCACACCTCCCTTGCCAAAACACATGTTTTGACGTACCTGACTCTTTCAAGGACTTCATCTCGAAGCTTCTTTCGACTTATTTCCAAAGGGTTTTCCTCACATTATGAGCAATAAGGTGCCTAGGCACAGATAGGTAGGCATTCATTTAAGACTTGTTGTAAGTGGCACCACTCACAGAAAACTAACCGTTGAGCAGGCTGCAACTTCAAGAAACGCCAGGCTGGCTGAGAATGCTGTTCGTGCCTGCCGTTGGAGACGTTGAAACTCAAATCTCTTCTTGTTCAAAAGGAAGGTCTGACAATTTACCAGAATCTCTTGCTCATGGCCTTGCGTTCCGCTTCAAGGACGAGTTCATAGAATCTGTCATCCAGTTTAGATTCCTTTTCTAGAACTGCTCTAACGTCTGATGGCTGCATTCTCCTGGCGCAAAGGGCAACTGCAGCGACTTTCCCATACTTTTCAATCAGCTGTGCTGTTTGCAGGGCTTGATCGTGCAGTTTTTCTTCGCTTTTGGTCAGCCTTGCGCTTTCCTTCTCAACAATGGGCAGTGCCTTCTCTTCTTCAACCTTGAGAAATCCAATGGCGGATGAGCCGCACTTTGGACATTTCGGTCTGTCAGGTAGATCCTTAACTCTCATCATCTCCATGTAACTCCAACAGTTTGTGCACAGAAAACTGTTTGTCTCGTTAAGTAACCTTGCCTTCGCGGACTCTATTAGCACGGCCCGCATCCTTTCAGGAGGAATCAAATCGGTTTTCATGCTCATGCGTTCAATGCCCGCACGAGCAATTGGCGACGCGTTTCCGCCTGTTTCAATTCGGTGAATTGTGATTTCGCCTCTTCGCATTTCTCCAAGAACATGTATGAGCTTCTCTAGGTCCAAGTCCTTCGTGAACACTTCTTTTAAGGCTTCTTCGTAAATGGGCGTTTCCTCAAAACTCTTCGCCAGCTTTTGAAGGCTCACACTGCCGAAATCAGCCCACTTTTTCAAGGCTCCAAAACGACGTGCCACATGTATCATTCGCCTCTTGAATAGCCCAGTTTTCACAGTCGCCGCTGTCAGACCGTCTCTGACAGCCTGTTCAGACAAAGCTTGCATTTCACCGAACAACTTGATAATGTGATCCGCGTTGACTGTGCCCATCGTCTGCGCGAAGATTCGGTAGGGGTCATGCTGAACCACGGCGGTGTACCCGATCTTTTCTGAAAGCAACTGGCCCAGCAACTGAGCCAACGCTCTGTTCGTAAGCGACCCGAAGTTTACCTGAATCAGGACGAACTCGCCCCAGTCTTCGACGACTATTCGTTTATCCGTAGGAACAGGATAACCCGCGTTCACGTGCTCAACGGTCTCCGCTAACGCACGGAGAATAACATCCTTGTCGGCAGGATACTGTTCACTTAACTCGGCGGCGATGTCCTCAGGCGAAGCCTTCTTTTTCCATCGTTCTTCAACAAGCCTTCTGATAGCCCCTACTTCCTGTGAAACTTCAAAAGGCACCGGAATCTCTTCCCCTATCCAGCTCGGTATAGCTCCCGTAGGATCGTCTATCGGTTTAACGTGAACCCTTTCCTCAGACACATGTTGAATCATCCATGGGCTTCCTCTGATGATGAACTTCGTTCCAGGTTTGCCGTACTCTGCCATGAAAGCCTCGTCCAAGACTCCGATTGAAGAGTCGCTTGTCTCATCAACGACGAGAAACTGCTTCTCCTCAGGAATCATCGACAAGTTGTCGAAGTAATATTCAAACAGGGCTTTGGTCTGCCGTGGCTTCAAAACCATCTTATCCTCGAACGAGACCCAGGCTAAACGTGGAAAACGCTGATGCATGTACCTGAGAACTTTCTCGACATCTTCGACCGTCAAGTCTTCATAGGGATAAGCGTTATTGAAAAGGTCGAGAATCTCGCCGAACCCGAGCCGTCTGTTTTTAAGTAGCAAACCTGCAATTTGATGTGCAAGAACGTCGTAGGGCTTTGGGGGAATCTGCACTGGCTCCAAATCTTCTTTCAGCGCTTTCTTGGCTATGGCTAAAGCCTCGAGCGCGTCATCGGAGTCCAACGCTACTATGATTCCGTCAGCTATTCGGCCGATACTGTGGCCGCTTCTGCCCACACGTTGGATGAGCCGCGTTGCCTGTCTTGGACTCATATATTGAATTACAAGATCTATCCTGCCGACATCGATGCCCAGTTCAAGAGAACTTGTGCAGACAAGTCCCTTCAACTCACCGCTCTTCAACCCTTTCTCAGCGGCAATGCGGGACGGCTTAGCAAGTGAGCCGTGATGAATGGACACCGGGAAGTCAATGTCCCAAACCTTGAACCTGCTGGCCAAGACTTCAGACACAGCGCGAGTGTTCGTGAAAAGCAGCACAGACTTATGGTCTTCAATGTAATTGCGAATGATTCGCAATCGAGCTGCAACTTCCGGATGCGTGTAGAGCTGCGCTGACAGCCGCAGGTCTTCGTCGTCAGGCGTTGGAAAAATGATTTTCAGACGCATCATTCTGGCAACCGGAACCCGCACAATTTCGACACTTCGACCTTTGCCAACCAGAAACTGGCCCACCCTCTCTGGACTGCCAATCGTCGCGGACAAGCCTATCAGTTGGAAGTCTCTGCCAATCATAGCTCTGAGCCGTTCCAAAGCCAACGCAAGCTGGCTTCCACGCTTGCTGTCCGCCATTTCATGCACTTCATCGACTATCACCCACTGCACTTTTTGCAGATGTTGACGCATGATCCAGCCGGACAGAATCGCCTGCAAAGTCTCGGGAGTCGTAATCAAAATGTCCGGGGGACTCCTGGACTGTCGTACTCTCTCTTTCGTTTCAGTGTCCCCGTGTCTGACGGCCAATTTTATGTCTAGATTGTTACACCACCACTCAAGCCGCTCAAGCATATCCCTGTTTAGAGCCCGCAGGGGAGTGATGTACAATACCTTTATTCCTGGGACTCCCTGCTGCCCCTGCAGAAGTGTGCTCAAGACCGGAAAGAACGCAGCTTCAGTCTTGCCGGTAGCCGTAGGCGAAATCAAAAGAACATTTTTTCCTTCAAGAATTAGAGGTATAGTCTTTTCTTGAGGCTCAGTCGGCCCCGGAAATCCTCTCTGACCAATAAGTTTTCGTACAGGCTTTACAAGCAGCTCAAAAGCATTCGCCGGACTATCCTTCACTATTTGCCTAACCTACCTTGAAGCTAGATGGAATAAGCTCGAAACCCTAGGTAAAAGCATTTTGGAAATCATGTCTGACATGTGAAGAATAGCTAAACGAATGAAAGTCATGAGGAATAGAGGACCAGTTCCGCAGAGAAACTGTGCAAACCGTCAAATGTCTGTGAATAATGCATTTCATCATGATTTTAAGATAAAGACTGCCAAACGAGATCGATGGAAAGTTATTTATCTATCATCATCAGAAACCATGAATGTCGAAATACATTGGAGGAGATTAAATGGCTAAATGTCCAAAGTGCGGAACTGAAGTTTCAAAGCCGAAGAAGACGTGGAAAATGGCAGGTCGCCCGGACAAGTCCGGCAAAAGAATGGAGCTCGAGATTGGACTTTTTGACTGCCCCAAGTGTCATAAACCATTCCGTGAAGTGCTGAGCAAAAAGAAGATATAAGCCGCCGGTGCTGGCTGCTGCAAAACACGTCCTCCCCTCTTTTTCACCCTCAGAAGCGTTAAGTTTTAAAGTAGCCTACCACTAATTCACCCAGAACATTTAAGGTAAGAAGGCAAATTATTGGCACCTTCGCTCAGACAGTTATGGAAAAACGAGTATTTCCAAACAGTGATAATGATTCTTTTGATTGTCATGGTAGTTTTCGGTTTCTGGTTTGGTATAAGACTGGCGCTGAACACTGACTATCCAGTGTTAGCTGTCGCTTCCGGCAGCATGTGCTTAGTGCAACCTAATTTTGAAGGAGAAACTTGCGATGGGTGGTCTCATCCATTTGGCCGAACGCTTCATACAGGAGACTTGATCATAGTTCAAGGGGTCAGGCCGCAAGACATCTACGCAGCACCGTTCAACGAAAGCGGGAGTTCTGGCGACATCCTCGTGTTCCGCCTGAGTTCAGGAAGTGAGGATTTGATAGTTCACAGGGCCATCGCATGGTATGACAACACCACTCTTGTGACTAAAGGCGATGGCAACCCCGGGCCCGGGCCACCATACGATGGAAAAGTACCGGCTGACCTTGTGGTCGGCAAAGTTGTTTTTCGCATTCCTTGGGTCGGGCATCTCGCACTTTTCATGCGCGATAGGTCAGGTGTATACTTAGTTCTGGCTTTGATAATTATTATCATAATCGTCGAACTTGCCCTTTCCCTCCTTGGAAGTAAAGAGACTGAAATTAGAAAAGATGAGACCGTTAACAAAACTTCTGAAACCTAGTGCTTGTGTTTAGTTGTTTTTCTTATGAATTGGCTGTTTTCTACTTGCGTTTATTGAAGGGTGTCCTTTGGAAAGTTTGAAACCTTTGTCGGACTTGGAAGAATTTCAATGTAAGGGTCTGGAAAGTCAATTTGATCGTTCAATAGAAAGTGTGAAAACCCGATTGCGTTTTTGCCTGCGCAGTCCTCACAACCCAACTGCAGGTAAGCCTTATGTCAAAACATGTCATCCCAGAGTGATTAGGGTTTTGAAAGAAGCCTTCATAGACGAATGCAAACTGAACCGTTCCTTTATCATATATCATGCGATACAATAGCTCTGCAAAGATGCAAAAGACCAGTGAGGTTTCCCAACTTCTACTCTATTCTCAGTTATGCGAGGATGTTGAAACAGCTTCTTGCTTTCTTACGTCTTGTGCGAACTTCGTGTCCATTATGTATAACATGGAAGCCCCGGATGCAATACCAACGCATGAAGCAAGGAAGGCGATTCTAGCATGCCCGATATCAAGTGGTGCGCGCGCCCCTTGAGTCGACAGGTTTACTTGCCAGATTTCACCATATATCAGTGTCGCAGCAAAACTGGCGACAAGAACAACCAGAAGGATGGTCATCAAGACATCAATATTCGGCTTCATGTTTTTCCCTAATGTTGTGGTTGAAATCGCCTATTATGTTTTTCCTGCTTGCGTCCATTACTTCTCATGTGTCAACTCCTCTTGTGCCAAGGGGAAGATGGTAGGAGCAACTCTTCAGAGATAGAGAGTGTGGCTTTGTTTGATGAAAGCAACTTCAGTGCGCCCTTCAGTAAACCAGAATACATGCTCCACGAATTGTTTTTGAATCGTCTGATACTAGAAACAATACCATTCTGGCAATTTACCCTAGATTGACCCATTCAATACGCGCGTTAATCTTACAGTTGATGCTTCTAAAGGGTAGCCCGCGCGATAGTCATGATTATTGCTGTGTACTTAGTCTTGACTATACAATAACCTCAAAGCACATAGTGTTCCATGCCCGATTTTGTGACTGAGAAGGGAATATTATTCAGGCTTTGAATCAGTAGGAGTTGCAATGCTTGATGAGCTTAATGAGCGCATGCGGTTTGACCACGTAACAGGCGAATATGACGACGACAGCGGCAGACTGTTTAGGAAGCGAAAATAGCACACTTTACGCAGAAGTAGAAGTACCTGCCTAAAAGAAAAGTACCTACCTAAGGCTTTATAAAGGGTATTTAAGCACTTCTGTGGTAAGAAGTGGTATTCCATGCCGAAGAGCAAGGCCATAATAAAAATCGAGAACGTTGTTGCCTCTGCCACTTTAAATCAGAAGGTTGACTTGAACGCTGTTGTGAAGAGTTATCCAGGGGTTGAATACCGCCCCGAACAGTTTCCAGGCTTAGTGTTTAGGCTTAAGAGACCGAAGACTGCTACGCTGATTTTTAACTCTGGAAAGATGGTGTGTACTGGAGCGAAATCGGAGAAGGAAGCACGCAGAGCAGTTATGAAGGTAGTCAAGGAATTGAAGAAGGGTGGGATAATAATCATCAGCAAACCGGAGTTGAAGATTCAGAACATAGTCGCTTCAGTCAGCTTAGGCGGGATGATAGACTTGGAAAAGGCTGCGTACACGCTTGGAAAGACTATGTATGAACCTGAACAGTTTCCAGGGCTGATTTACAGGATGGACGAGCCCAAGGTTGTCATACTGTTGTTTGCAAGCGGGAAACTCGTTTGCACAGGGGCTAAGAAAGAACAGGACGTGTATGACGCGGTGTACAAGCTTCACAAGATACTGGAAGATCAAGACCTAATATTCTACGAATAATCTCTGTAAGCTCAGACTCACTTTTTTTGTTTCGTCTTAATCTGTCTCAAGATGGTTCTGAGTTGTTCTTCGTCTATCGTCCCCAATTCATGCAGCGTGTTAGCTATTTCAGTAATGTTGAGCGAGGCGTGAACTCTTATTTCGCTTTTCGCAAGTCTTTCTCTCCCGCCCTCCTGCCGGTCTAGTAGCACGACCGCATCCGTCACCACGCCGCCTTCTGCAACGATGGCTTTCGCCGCGCTCTGCAATGACAAGCCAGTCGTAATCAGATCATCGACTAAGAGGATGCGGTTTCCGGGCGCGATAACTCCCTCTATTCTTCTTTCTCTTCCATGAAGACGGGCGCCCTTGCGTATGTACAGAAATGGTTTCCTTAGGTCGTAGGCAATCAAGGCAGCGAAGGGTATGCCTGCAACCGGAATTCCCGCTACTCTCTCAACGTTCTTCGTTCCAACGTTGTCTTTTATGAAGTCCACGTAGAAACTGCATATTTCTCGAAAAGCGTCTGGAAAACTTGGGACTATCCGAAGGTCTATGTAATATGGGCTCATTTTTCCGCTCGTAAGCCTGAAGGCTCCGAACTTCAACGCTCCTATTCGGTTTAGAATCTTGCATATTTCAATTTTCACGGATTCACTGGTTTCTTGGTCAGGCAATATTTCACTTCCTCTTTGAAACCTCATAGATCTTGCCCGTTTCAGGAATCAAGCAGGTCATCTTTGGCAGCTCCTTTTTCAGGAGCTCGGCGAATTTCTTCTGCTCTGCCGACGAGCCTGTGTGATAGGGGACGGCAACCTTGGGCTTGGTTAATCTTGCGATGTCAAGGCCTGTTTCTGGTGAAGTTCCCGGCGCGATCCCCACGGTGCAGAAAACAAGGTCTAGTTTCTCTCTTTCGCCTATAGTAGCCATTTCAGGAAAGGGCATACTGTCTGCTGTGTGAAAGACTTTGATATCGTCTTCGCTTGTGATAATGAAAGAGACAGGTGTGGTTGCTGGTGGATGATTGCAGTTTTCGACTTTCACCGAGACCGTGTCAAACTTGACTTCTGAACCGGGTCTGGCTTCAAGCAGTTCTTCAGGAGAAATCAAGTGTCGCAGTTTTCTTACAGAAGTTGGGTCTGCAACGACGGTGCACTGCGTTAGTTTTTGAAGTTCTGAAATCAGGGATGGGTCCATGTGGTCATAATGCTCGTGAGTGATTAAGACAGCGTCAACATTCTTGAAGTCTCGAGGTTTGACGTCTACAGGATCAATCACCAATGTTTTTGAAGGAGTCTTAAGGGTTACTCCAGCATAGCGATTAAACCACACGAAAAGAACTTCGTTTTTTGAAGGGGTCTTTCCAATCGACACTTTCAATCCCTCACAGTTCCTGATTATTGTGTGTAGCCCTCTAAAGAAACTTATGCTACAAGCGCATGCTCGTTACATTTCCTCTTTCCTCTGATAAGACTTAATAGTTTCTGCCAATGTGTTTCAATATTCAAGTGATGTTCCATGGTTGATGCTTGGCTTCCATACGGAAAGTCACAAGTCTGCGTAAGAATCCCAACTAGAAATTTCCTAGGCTCGATACAGCCGAAAGAGAAGCCAGGCGTGTCAAACCCAAGAGCAGAAATTGAAAGGGCGTTGAAAGAGCCGTTGGGTTCAAAGAAGCTCGATGAGATTGTCAAACCAGAAAGCAGAGTGGCTATAGTTGTGGATGACATCACTAGACCTGCGCCAAGTGATCTGATGGTCCCGCCACTACTCGACGAATTGAGCAGTAAAGGGGTTAAGGATGAAAACGTGGCTGTCATTTTTGCATGTGGGATCCACAGGGCTGTCAAGCCTGAAGAGGCAGTCAAGCTGCTGGGCGAATCCGTCTGCAGCCGCGTCAGAACCGTGAGTCACGACTGCAAGGCTCAGGACTTGGTCCAGGTGGGCACGACGCAGAAGTATGGGACGAGAGTCTTTTTGAACCGTCTGTTCACAGAAGCAGATGTAAGAATCCTGACGGGGGACATTGGCCTTCACTATTTTGCTGGCTATGGCGGCGGAAGAAAAAGCGTGCTGCCTGGAATATCAGGTGAAGAAACGGTAAGACACAATCATGTAATGCTTCTGGACCCGAATGCAAGAACCGGGATGCTTTCGGAGAATCCTGTTCATCAGGACATGGTTGAAGCTGCAGCATTGGCAAGGGTAGATTTTGTCTTGAACGTTGTGATGAACAGCAAACGGGAAATTGTGAGAGCTTTTGCAGGGGACTTGGGGCAGGTTTTTTCTGAAGGAGTCAAGCTTGTTGATGAGATGTACCGTGTGCAGGTCGACTGCCGAGCCGAAATCGTTGTGGTCAGTCCGGGCGGAGACCCAGCGGACGTCAATCTTTTTCAGGCATACAAAGGTGTCGATAATGCCCTAGAAGTTGTGAAGAGGGGAGGTGTGATAATCTTGGTAGCTGAACTGCCGGAAGGTCATGGAAACCAAGATTTCTACGATTGGACGACCAAATTCACCGACTTGAAAGCGGTCGAAAGGGAGATCAAACGCAACTTCGTTGTGGGAGGATCCAAGGCCTATTACTATATGAAGGCTCTGCAAAAAGCTCGCATAATCCTGGTTTCCTCAATGCCCGACTATTATGCTGCAAACGTTTTCAAGCTGAAGACCGCAAGAGCAGTAAATGATGCTCTGAACGAAGCCATGACCATCGTTGGCAAAAACGCCAAAGTCTGGACCCTGCCCTATGGAAACTATACGCTGCCAGAAGTTAAACCAGTCGAGGAGCAAAGTGGTATGACGACTGGTTGAAAAGAAAAAGTGTTTAAGACACTATGAAACTTGCGTCAAGGCAAATGGAGCATGAAAGCGTGCAAGACGTGTTCGGACTGCGAAAATTCACGATGAACGACCTAGGAAGCGTCACGCGCATCAATCAAGTGTGCCTTCCAGAAAACTACACGGATTTCTTCTTCGTCGACTTGTATCGCAGGTTTCCTGAAACTTTCATCGTCGCTGAGGGGAACGGGGAGGTTGTCGGCTATATTATGTGTCGTACCGAGGCTGGGCTGTCAAATCTTGGGCTGCTTGGCTTGGTCAAGAAAGGACATGTCGTTTCGGTTGCGGTTATGCCTGAACACAGACGTAAGGGCGTGGGAGGGGCTCTGGTTACGAAGGCTATGGAAGGCATGCGGATGTACGGAGCAAAGCAGTGTTACTTAGAGGTCAGGTTGACGAATGAAGAAGCGATTGGTCTGTACAAGAAGCTAGGCTTGGAAGTTACGCGCACCATCCGAGGCTATTATGCTGATGGAGAAGACGCCTACGTGATGAGCAAGAAATTGTGACTTAAGTTGCTCCTTTAACGCGCCCGTTGGGGCAGTCCGGAATGCTGCAGACCATCTTTCTGACATTCTCGATTGTTCTATTGCAGAAGTAGGAAAAATGGCCTATGAGTTGTCCTATGGTTGACCTTGGAGTGCGGAAAAGGGTGGAAGGCCCTAATTTAATGCAAGTTCTGCTCTTTCGTTCACGTAATCTATCGTCTGCAAGACGGATTTTGCTAATCCTACAAGGCTTAGCAGCAATGCAATGATTAGAAACAAACGAATGTCCACAACAAAGTTCAGACCTTGAAAGGTCAGACTGAATATCCCGGTTCCCAACGAAACCATCAGATACGCGATTATGAACAAGGCCTTAGTAGCGTTGAAGAAGTGTTGGAGGATGGAGCCGGATGTGAGTTCAGCTACAATGATCAAGATAATGTAGACAGTGACGAAGGTTTCAATGATCTGTTGAAAGCCAGGGACAAACTCTGAGAGTGGCGCTAAGAACTGAGATAGAACAAAGTAAACGGCATAGAGGATCGTTCCCTCGACTGTAGCCTTCAAGGCCCTACGTAGAATTGAAGGTTTTCTTTTTGGGTTGGTGTTTGTCTCACCCACCATAAGGAATCACCAGTGGTCCATAATTGAAAAAAGGTGTTGAAATGAGGACTTCGAAATGCCCGTTTCTAGTGGTGCCCGCTACCGGAACGTCGAGTTCTAGGTCTGCTCGGTAGCTTGATTGTTGCGGTGCTTCGAGGACAATTTTTCCTGTGCCTGTGGGGATGTTTCTGTTGTTGTACATGCTTAACTGCACCGTTCCATTTAGGTCGAAGAAGGCATGGTTCTCAAACGTTACAGGAATAGCTACTATGTAGTAGTTCGTAGAGTTGGGGGTGATTTGCATTGTGAATTTTGGTGTTGCAATTGTGAGGTTGTATAGCGGTGCTCCCCAGGGCATGGTTGAATTTGAAGAAACTTGAAGTGAAATTAGTTCTGCGGCTTTTATGCTGACCGTTGCGTTGACTTGTAATTCTGTGTCGTTGAATATGAGGTTTTGGTGGGTCTGCAACATGTCTGTGATGTTGATTCTCATTTGATGGGTTGTGTTGACGGTTTCGCCCGTCTTTATGAGGGATATGAAGGTGAACTCTCGGGCCATCATCGAGTTTTGCGTGTCTTGGATTTCTGTTGAAATGTTGAAATCGCCCAAGTTATAGTAGCCGTTGTTGACGATTCCGATTGGAAAGTTGACCAATAGTTCATTGTCTAATGTTATCGTTGTTTGCGGTTTACCTATGTCCAGTCGAATGTCCTTCATAGAGTAGATGGCGGACACCGAGAAGATGATTAGGAGAACCCAGAGAAACGACGTGGCTACGGTTATCATGCGAATCGGTACTTTCATGGTGACTCCTCGTTCACGTTTACTGTGCAGTCCTAAGAAGCCGGTTGGGATTCACTTTTCTCTGGTTGACTTGGCTGCGATGCTGTTTGTGAATTCTCTTCGGGGGGTATGACCACAAACTTCGTTTCAGAGGGTTGGGCTTCCGGTTTTTCCAGTTCTTTGGTTGGTTTCCCGGTTTTCATCTTCTGAGGTTGCAGTTGCTGCTTGGTCTCTGTCTTCTGGGCGGGGGCGACCGATGTCTCAGGAAGATGCGCAATTATCGTGATGCCCCTTATTGTCAACAGTGAGCCTATCCATCCCATTATCCCCAGGTACATTATGCGTATGCATGTTGCAATCAGGGGAGCCAAGGCTTCGCCGAATGTACGCACTAAATCTTCTGAAGCTACTATTGACAAGCCTTGCGTCAGGAATCCGTAGGCGCTTACGAAAGTGAAGATCAGCAATGCGACTCCTATAAGCAGGACGGTGATTCCTGAAAGGGCCACTTTATCTCTGAATTGTTTGAACATGCTTCATTTCTCATCTTTAATGAAGTGAAAATGGAATATTAAACCTTCCGACACGCGAAACAGAATCTTAATTAGGTATCAAGAAAATGAAACGCAAACATTGAGCAGAAAAACAGGGTTGAAACTATGGCATTATGCCAAGTTTCTGATAGATTCTCTGTTTGTTTTCTTCAACGCTCTTCTGAATGTCAGTGAACAGGTTGTTTCCATGAGAGTCGATGGCAACAGCAAGCGGACCAAATTCTTCAACTTCAAAGATCCACATCGCCTCAGGCATTCCTAGGTCGAACCATTCCACGCTTTTGACGTCCTTTATGGCTCTGGCGGCTAACACCGCCGCTCCGCCTGTGAAAGCACCATAGACTGCACCGTACTTCGCCATAGCGTCTGTTGTTCGCTTTCCCATTCCGCCTTTGCCGATGACCACTCGAACCTTGAAGTCTTTTATGAATTCATCCTCGAAAATGTCCATACGTGTACTTGTTGTCGGTCCCGCCGCCACTGCAACCCATTTTTCCCCTTGCTTGGCTACTACTGGTCCGCAGTGGAAAACAGCTAATCCCTCAAGGTTTACCGGTATGGGTTTTCCTTCCTTGAAGTATTCCAAAGCTCTCCTGTGGGCTTGGTCTCTTGCAGTTACTATTGTTCCGGTCACGTAGAGTACGTCATTGACCTTTAGCTTGCGTATCTGTTCCTCTGAGATTGGCGTTTTGAACTTGTAAACGGCCATTTTTCTTCATCTCACTACTTCAACTTATGCGCTAAATACTCGACAGTTCCATCTGCGTTGATTCTCGCAGAAGCTCGTCTGGCAGCCCAGCAGTTGAAGGCAACAGCTGCAGGGAAAGATGCTGGGTGCCTGTAGGCATAGTCGACGTGAACACCTAGAACTGTGGTTATCCCGCCGAGTCCCATAGGCCCGATTCCCGTCATGTTAACTGCTTCCAAGATTTCCTGTTCAAGCTTTGCAATTTCCGGGTCTGGATTATGCTCACTCAACGGCAGTAACAACGCTTTCTTTGCCAGTCTCATTGATATGTCAGCTCCTCCTCCCATCGCAATGCCAAGTATGTTAGGCGGACATGGTTGAGCCCCAGCCTTTACCACAGCGTCAACGACGAATTTTTTCAGCCCTTTTATTCCTTCACCGGGAACTATCATTCCCCCGAGGCAAACGTTCTCAGAGCCTCCGCCCTTCGTCATCACGGTCATTTCTATGGCGTCACCAGGCACGATTTCCCAGTTCAGAGCGGGTATGTATCTTCCAGTGTTGTCTCCGCTGTTCTTTCCAGTGAACGGGTCTACCGCGTTTGGCCGTAGCGGAATTTCCTTCGTGGCTTTGCGTGTTGCACTTATCAATGCAGCTTCAATCTTGTCTAGGTCTTTCGCTTTTGAGCCTGCCTTGATGTAGAAAATTATCGTGCCTGTGTCTTGGCATACAGGAGCCTGATATTTCTCAGCGAGTTCGATGTTGTCCAAGATTGCTTTCAGTTGGGTTTTGCCTGTTTCGCTTGTTTCTCCAGCATAAGCCTTTTTCAAGGCTTGCTTGACATCGTCCGGCACGTAGATGACGGCTTGTTTCAGAATGTTGAAGGCGACGTCTTCTACGATTTTTGTCATTTCCAAAGTTTTTCCTCTCTTGTTTGTTTCTATGAAAAAACCGTCTACTTATATCTTGTCTTGAACAGTCATCAAAGTCTACGGAAAACCTCAGTCAAGCTAAACCCCTCCAACTGTTCACTTTAACCAATCTCTCCACAGAATAGCTGTTGTTCCAGTTCGCTTGTTTTAAATATGGCTTGTTTATTTGTTCTATCAACTGTGAGCTGTGAGAAGGCAAGAGGTTTATGGCGGAGGAAGCGGAAGAGGAAAAGAACTGTGAGGATGTGGCCAAGAAGAAGTATGAGTTCTTGGAGGATTTGCCGGGTGTTGGTCCGGCCACTGCGCAGAAACTTCGAGAGATGGGTTATCACACTATTGAGTCCTTGGCTATGGCGACAGCCCGGGAGCTTGAACCTGCGGGTATAAGTGAAAAAAAGGCTTTTGCCATAATTGAAACTGCGCGTTCATCCATTGGCGTTTCTTTCATTCGAGCAGACGAACTGCTTAAGATGCGACAGAATGTTCTGCGTTTGACAAGTGGAAGCAAGGTTGTGGATAGACTTCTTGACGGTGGAATGGAGACGCAGACCATAACGGAATTTTATGGCGAGTACGGCAGTGGAAAGAGTCAGATTTGCCACCAGCTGTGCGTGAATGTTCAGCTGCCTCCCCAAAGAGGTGGACTAGGTGGTTCCGCGCTGTATGTTGACACTGAGAACACGTTTAGAACTGAAAGGATAGTGTCCATGTCCAAGCATTTGGGACTTGATCCTGAACAGGTTGTCAAGAACATCATTTATGCCGAGGCCTACACATCTGACCATCAAATGTTCTTGCTTGACAATGCCGACGAAGTGATTAAAGCGAACAACGTGAAGCTGATAATCGTCGACTCTTTGACGGCGCATTTCAGAAGCGAGTACATCGGACGTGAGATGTTAGCGCCTAGACAGCAGAAACTGAACAAGCACATGCACAAGCTTATCGGTCTGGCCAGGGCGTTTAACGCTGTGGCGGTCGTGACAAACCAGGTTATGGCCAAGCCGGACGTGTTCTTCGGGGACGCGGTGTATCCTATCGGCGGCCATATTGTTGGGCACACCAGCCATACGCGTGTTTACTTGAGGAGAGCTTCGCACGGTCCTATTCGTATAGCACGTCTGGTTTCAAGTCCGTATTTGCCTGAGGGAGAGGAAATATTTAAAGTAACAGAAAATGGGATAGAGGATGCTTCCGAAGAGGAGTTTAAAAAGCCTCGTGGTCATTGAAGATGCCTATTCCATCAGCTCTGGTTACTAGGTTCTTTCAACTTCTGGTTAATAGGCAGTTCACTGAAGCAGAGCGGGAGCTGGAAAGGTTGAAACAGAGAATGCAGAAAACAGAATGGAACCGAGGTTATTTCAGAGCCTTATACGGCATGTTCCTTTCTCGTAAGGCGAACGGCGACTCGTACGCTTTCCTTCCAAGATTAGACTTGGATGACAAGGCGGCTTTGCACGGTTATAAGCGGGAGTTTTTGGATCACGTGAGGAACAGGCTTCACAGAGACTTTGACCGGGGCTTCTTTTCAGCTTGGGCTGACTGTATGCGCGTACTCAGCAGAATCACTGTTCCACACGTTGCAAGCAACACTGAAACAAACGCGATAGTCTCTGAAGGAGAAAAGCTTGAGACTGTCAAGGCTGACAATGGCCAGGCAACTATGGAGAACTTTCTCGAAGACCAAGGAGAAGATTAGGACTAGCTTCCTACAAATATCGTGAGGAACAGTGCCCAGAAGACAATCCACGACAGAAAATATATGCCTATTCCCGTGGTTACCAGTTTTTGAGGTTTTTGCACTTTAAGCGCAAATCTGGATTTTACGTAATAGTAGGAGAGCACGTAGACTATTATCGCAAGTGACGCGCTGTTAAAGAAAGTGCTCGGGATTTGCGTCTTGGAAATTGAATTTGTTGCAAGTCCAACACCCAAGCTCACAAACGCAGCTAGGATACCAAAGCCAAGCCTCAGCCAGTAGACCATTTCTAACGGTTTCATGGTTTTCAACGCCTCTTCAACTCACACTTCTAATAGAGATATGCTTGTGAGCGACGCTTAAATGTTAATTTTCATTTGACATTCATTGACTGTTTTCCTTTGTCCAGATTTCCGTTTTGAGATTGTTTATAGATTCAAGTAAGTGAACTTTAAACCTTTCCTTTCCTAGCAATTTTCCAATGGTTCATTCTCTAAGCTGTGAGTGCCAGCAGTCTTAGCGCGTGCTAGTTGTGTATTTATGCAATCCAAGACTAATAGAGTCCTAATGCGATGTGATTCACGTTGCGCAAAAAGGAGTTTACAAGCTTCGATGTAGCCGCAACTGTACGCGAGTTGAAAGAGGCAATCTTGGGTTCGCACGTTAACAATGTTTATCAGCTAGGCCAGAAGACTCTGATGTTTAAGTTGCATAAGGCTGACCATCCAGCGTTTCAGTTGGTTTTGCAAGCTGGCAGACGGCTGCATTTGACTACTTATGCAATGGAAAAACCGCCTAGGCCGACGGCCTTTTGCATGGCCCTAAGGGGGTATTTGCGGAACGCGTGGTTAACGAGTGTCGAGCAGTACGAGTTTGAAAGAGTGGTCATTTTTTCGTTGAAGACCAAGACGGGCATTTTGCGGCTTGTTTTCGAGGTTTTCGGTGACGGTAACGTTGTCCTGGTAAGTGAGGACAACAAGATATTGCAGGCTTTAACCTATAAACGGATGCGAGACCGAAACATATTACGCGGAGAAGCCTTTCAATTTGCACCCTCCGCTGGAAAAAATCCGTTAAGAATCAACTTCGAAGAATTGTCTGAAGGGCTAAAGGCTTCCGGTAACGTTGAGGTAGTTAGAGCGATGGCACGCTTCCTGGGCATTGGCGGCGAATACTCAGAAGAGGCTTTGGTGAGAGCCAGCGTGGAAAAAACCAGAAGTTGTGATGCGCTAAAAATGGACGAGGTCAAAGCCGTTTATGGCAGCCTGCAAGACTTGCTCTCGCAGGTCATGACTGGGGCGTTAGAGCCTTGCATTGTATTAGGTGAAGATGGCGATTTGGTTGACGTCGTGCCTTTCAGACTCAGACAGTATGAACGGGAAGACATTCAGCTTCGGAGTTATGACAGTTTCAATGAAGCCCTGGACGAGTTCTACACCAGAGTCTCAGCTGTCGAGGAAGCCACGGCTGGAATAGAGGTTGACAAGCTAAAGAACGAAGCTGAAAGGCTCAAGCGCATGATTGCTGAACAGGAAAAACTCTTGGCTGAAGGTAAGACAAAGGCTGAGCTAGACAAACGAACTGGCGACACAGTCTACGCCCACATCGGCGAACTGCAAGCCTTATTCGACAAGTTACTGATAGGCAAACAGAGTGGCAAGGATTTGAAGGCTATAGTCGCCCAAGTCTGTGCTGAAAAACAGATGAATCTAATGCCTAGCGTAGTTTTCGAATCTCTTGACGATAGGGGTTCGACCGTTACCGTCAGCGTTGATGGTTTGAGATTTGGATTGTATCTGAACAGAAGCTTGTTTGAGAATGCTGGTGAGTTCTACGAGCGGGCGAAGCAGACCAAGCAGAAGATGAAAGGAGCAAGAAACGCCTCACAGGATTCCCATCAAAAACTTGCGAGTGTGGAAGCAAAGATTCATGATGCAGAAGCATTAGAACATGGCAAGCCTGCTGAAGCCTTGGAAGAACTTGCAAAACGCAAGATTAAGCCTAAGAAGTGGTTTGAAAAGCTCAGATGGTTTGTCTCCTCCGACGGATTTCTTGCCGTTGCCGGCCGAGACGCGACCACCAACGAGATTCTAGTCAGAAAGCACACGAGCGACCGCGACGTTGTCTTTCACGCCGACATCATCGGTGCCCCCTTCGTTGTCGTCAAAACTGAAGCAAAAGAGCCCAGCGAACGCTGCCTGCGCGAAGCTGGAGAATTTGCGGCTGCCTTTTCCAGAGCATGGCGCGAAGGTTTTGGGAGCGTTGACGTCTACTGGGTCAAACCTGAACAGTTAAGCAAGGGTGGGCCCTCTGGGGAGTCGGTAGGACACGGGGCGTTTGTCGTTCGCGGGCAGCGCAACTGGATGCGAGGGCTCAGACTCAAACTGGCTGTCGGGATCGTGGTTGATGCGAATGGCACGATTCAGTTTGTAGGCGGACCAGTTGAGGCTGTCAAGGCTAAAACAGAGGCTTATGTGACAATTGTGCCTGGAGACCTGACTGGCAAAGAACTGCTGAAACTTGTCCTGAAAGCATTGGCCAGCAAGGTGCCAAAGGAAATGCGAGGAAAAATATCTAAGGCTTCGATTGAAGAACTAAGAGACTACATTCCCTTCAGTAAAGGCCGAATCTCACAAGATTAGTCCTCAGTTTCGACGATTCTGATCCATTTAACGGAAAGAATGGAACATGACACGCCATGAGATTCTGTTGAGAAGGTAACCGTAGTTTGGGCTTTGGCGTTTTTGTGGTTCACCCTGCTTTCTCCTCCAGTCGATTTGCAAGGCTGTTTACATAGGAGGTGATCCGGCCGCAGGTTCCCCTACGGCCACCTTGTTACGACTTTTCCCTCCTTACGAGACCTAGATTCGACGCAGCCAAGGAAGACCACGCCTCACCCAGAAGTCGCTCGGATG
>Ga0315279_10000382_pt1 | contig 91422 bp, 72 predicted proteins | sample YL17G06_20_MG_FD_203694 | JGI IMG/M metagenome (GOLD analysis project Ga0315279, IMG submission 203694) | Sediment microbial communities from Yellowstone Lake, YNP, Wyoming, USA - YL17G06_20 | ecosystem: Environmental > Aquatic > Freshwater > Lake > Sediment | place: USA: Wyoming | collected...
GCGGCGATTCGCTTTGCTCCGCTTCGGCTACGCCTTCGCTTCGCAAAGCGAAAGAACAGTATAAACCGTTACAACCCACACCAAATACAGAAGAGAATTTGGTCTTGACGATGGGGAGGGGTTAAAGAGTAGTCATTTTTCCTTTTTAAATCCTACCAAATTTAGAGACAAAAAAGATAATAAGGCAAAACATTTTAAAGCCGTATTGAAATGGGAAAGTGGCGATTCTTCGGAAAAAAATCTTAACGATGATATTGAGGTTATCGCTGTCGAAACAATTAAATGCATTCCGCAAAATTATCTTGAAAAAATATGCACGGAACAAATTGAAGGAAGCTTGTTTAATGATGAATTAAAGAATGTCATTTTCTCTCATGTTAGTACGGCTGAAAAATTAAATTTCAATAAGTTAGATGATTTAATAGAATTCAAAACGAAAGAAAAGAACAGTTCCATCGACATTGCCAAAAATGAAATCTCGACGCTGAACAAAGAGTTTGCTGTATTGGAAAATAAATTACACCCCGATTATAAAACACAAATCTACAACAAATTACAAATAAAGAAACAGGAAGAGGCTTCCCACGACCTAACAAAACCAAAAGAAAAAACAAAACCAGGAATAGACCCTGCCAAACAGAAAGAAATCGATGATATCACGGCTGAAATTTACAAAAAAGTCGAAGGTATTCAGTCACATGAAAAGGAAATTGAGAGAATAGAGAGAGAAAGAAAGAGTGATTACAGTAAATCTGTAAACGCAAAGAAACTTTTAGATAGACTCGACAACTTTCAAAAACAATATGAATTATTTAAGAGTGAATGTAAAGCAATTGCAGATATATTGGCCCTTAATGTTGATGACATTATCAAATTAGAAATTAAAAGAACAGATATTGAAAAAATAAATACAGAGTCCCGGACCAGGTATACAGACAAATCTGATATTCTCAAAGAAGATAATAAAGATGGCCCATTTTTTAAGAAGCAGCAATTGCAAAAAGAGATTGATGCTCTGCGAAATAAACTCGATCAACCAAATAAAGAATATCAAGCATACCTTAAAGAAAAAGCTGAATGGGAAATAAAGGCTAAGGAGATTGATGGTGACGAATCAACGCCTGAGACGATCAAATATTACGAAAAACAAATCAAAGAAATCTATGATATTCCAGAACAACTACGAGTCCTAAGAGAAAAACGGCTTTCAAAGATAAAAGAAATATTCGGCCAGCTATGTCAATTGAGAGATGAATATAGCAATCTGTATAAGCCCGTCAAAGACTTTGCTGATTCGCAAAAATTTTCAAAAGAACGATTTTCAATGGATTTTAGGGTCTCCATAATATGCACCGGATTTCCAGAAGAATTCTTCAATTTTATTGCTCAAAATAAAAAAGGGTCTTTTTACGGGGCTGATGATGGCCAGAAGAGACTCAAAGATATATTAGATAGTTCGGATTTCGATTGTGTTTCAGGATTAGAAAAATTCTTGAAGCAAATAGAGGATAATCTTAATACCGACCAAAGAAGCGAATTTAAAAACACTCCTACTCCTCGTTATATTAACGACCAATTAAGGCAAGGTATTCAAATTCAGGATTTTTATAATTATATATATTCACTCGATTACTTAAAACCCAAATATATTCTACGTTGGGCTGGTAAGGATTTAAGTCAACTGTCACCGGGGGAAAGAGGGACTGTTCTATTAATATTTTATCTATTTATCTCACGGGACGAGATACCATTGGTTATAGATCAACCAGAGGAAAATCTTGACAACGAAACAGTATATGGAGTTTTGGTTCCTTGCATAAAAGAAGCTAAGAAGAGACGGCAGATTATTATTGTGACGCACAATCCCAATCTTGCGGTAGTATGTGATGCTGATCAAATTATACACTGTGAAATGAAAAAAGAGGAAAAGAACAAAATAACATATATTACCGGTGCTATTGAAAATCCGAAAATTAACAAAGCTCTTATCGACATCTTGGAGGGAACTCAACCAGCATTTGATAATAGAGATCAAAAATATTACGCAGAGAGATTGAATTATGTCCGATCAAACGATTAAATGCCCAAAGTGTGGAACTAAAAAGAACTAACTGAAGCTATGGCAAGTCAGATTGAAACTTCAATCCGTATAAAGTATGAAGCAGAAGCAGCAAAGAAAACGCAGCAAAGGATTTTGCTTGTTTTTTTGCCGTTTTTGGGTACAATATGTATCGAACAAATAAGCCAAGAGCTTATGAGTAGATGAGAAAATGGGTAAATGAGAGACCACATAAACACATTCACCAAATCCGCGTTGATCTGTGTAATCTGTGGTTAATGCTGAGAAGACGGCAATCATTTTCACTAAATTATGCAAAACAAAGCCAATTTCAAAAAAGCCCAAATGAATGTAAACTCAATATTGGCAAAGGATTATAAAAATGAACGCCTTCGCAGGCCACATGGAAAACAAAGCCAAACAAAGCCAATTTTTATTTGAGTTCTTTGACTTTTTGCCAGAGCAGCTCGGTCAGTTCTTTTATGCCGGATCCGGTTACTGCTGAGATAGCGTGGATCGGCTGCGGAAGCTTTTTTCGAAGCTCTTTGATAATTTCATGATGCGGATCGAGATCAATTTTATTGGCAACGATTACCTCCTGTTTTCCCGCCAGAGCCTGGCTATAAAGCGCCAGTTCCTGGCGTATACGATGGTAATTCTCAGCCGGGTCGGAGCCATCTAGGGGCATTACATCAAGGATGTGCACCAAAATTGTCGTCCTTTCTATGTGTCTGAGGAATTCGTGCCCGAGACCTGCCCCGCGGTGCGCACCTTCGATCAGGCCTGGGATGTCGGCCATAACGAACCGGCGGTAGTCGCTCAGTTCGACGATGCCGAGCACCGGCTTGACGGTGGTGAACGGATAATCGGCGATTTTCGGCCTGGCGGCTGAACAGCGGGAAATGAGCGTGCTTTTGCCGGCATTGGGCATACCGACCAGGCCAACGTCGGCGATGAGCTTTAGTTCCAGCCGAATGTTTCGCTCCTGGCCCTGTTTGCCAGGCTCGGCATATCTGGGAGTTTGATTGATCGGACCGGCAAAGGCCTTATTACCTTTTCCGCCTTTTCCGCCCAGACAGACGCGAACCTTCATTCCGATTTCGTTTAGGTCTTTTAGCAGCAGGTTAAGGTCGGTGTCGTAGATGAGTGTGCCGGGCGGGACCTTGATTACAAGGTCCTTGCCGTCTGCCCCATGCCTGTTGTTTCCTGAGCCGGGCCATGCGTCTTCGGCACGCCAGTGATGTCTGCCGGCAAAATCCAGCAGCGTATCAAGATTTTCGACTGTCTGGAAATGGACGTCGCCGCCTTTTCCGCCGTCTCCGCCGTCAGGACCACCTTTGGGGACGCACTTTTCATGCCTGAAACTGACGCAGCCGTTGCCGCCGTCTCCTGCCTTAACCCAGATTTTCGCCTCATCTATGAACATACCTCGTATCTCGATATAAAAAAAGGATGGTAAATACCATCCTTTTTGTCAGTTGATTTATTCGTTCCGTTAGACTACATGGATTTTTCTGCCCTGGAAGCGGACTACACCGTCTGCGGTGGCGAACAAGGTAAAGTCTCTGCCCACACCGACATTCTGGCCGGCGAAGAACTTGCTTCCGCACTGGCGGACAATGATTGAACCGGCTATCACTTGCTGGCCTCCAGACGCCTTTAGACCCCTATATTGGGCATTACTATCCCGCCCGTTGCGGCTGGAACCTTGTCCTTTTTTATGTGCCATAATTGCGTACCTCTGTTATCGGCAAAAAAGCTCATTTCCTGAAACAGTCTGATTATAAGCAGCTTTTATAGAATTGTCCAGCAGTTTTTCTGCTCTTTCAAAAACTATTTAGAAATTTCTGGTTGTCCCTTTGACAATCGGGGTCGGGTGCATTCTAATTATTACCCAGAACAAGTGCAACTTGGGCACAAACGTGTTTTTCAATATGTTTCATAAGCATTATGGTTTCGATTTATGGAGGTATCGACCATGAAAGAAGTTGGAGTCATTTTCACACTGCTCATCGTTGTGTTTAGCCAGGGTTGCTGCAGTATATTTACGTCGGCCCCACAAACAATCTCAGTTGATTCAAAGCCAGAAGGTGCTAAGGTAAAAATCGGTCCTTACAAGGGGGTAACGCCATATCAAGTATCAATTCCGCGCGGGAAAGATTATGTGATAGAGGCAAGCCTTGATAGTAAGAGCCAAACGCGAACGTTAGATAAATCTATTGAGCCCGCATACTGGATAAATATTCTTTTCTGGCCAGGATTGATTATCGATTTGGCTACAGGCAAAATGTTCAGGTACGACCCTACGGAATATCAATTTGATTTTACTCAGTGACCGCAGTTTGAAAAGTTAGTGCTCATACGGCAGTTGCCGGACGAATTTTGAATTTCGAGTTTCGCTCCGCCCCCGCCGGAGTGACGCTTATGGTGCCTGCAGAATGGCTTTGATTTCATCGGCTGACATCAGGCCGATGGTAGCCAGTTTTATTCTGCCTTGCGAATCTATGAAGAAATTGGTCGGAGTATATTCTACCGAGTCAAACGGGCTCGGCATAGGCCCCGGCTCTGCTATAGCGGTGTAGTTGATTTTCTGCTGAGCTGCAAACTTTTTCACCAGGTCGGGCGTTTCCTTTGATATGGCTAGTATTGCCAGGCCGTCCTGGCCAATAGTATTACGAATCTCCATAAGGTGCGGTATCTCCAATCGACATGCACCGCAGTAGGTCGCCCAGAAGGTTATTATCACATACTTGCCGCGGTAGTTGCTTAGTTTATGCTCTTTTCCGGCAATATCGACGAGGGTGAACTCCGGCGCCAGCTTACCCTGCCACTGCTTAAAAGCGACAGTCCACGTCTTTGCATCCTGGATGATTTGACTTAAGCTCTTTTCGGCACCCGGCGCAGGTTTCACAGCCCTGGGCAGACCAGTGCCTCCGGGCTTGTTCGGTTCAGCCGGTTTTCTTTTGCATCCTGCGGAGATTACTATAACCGGCAGTACGATTGCCAAGAAAAACGCTCTTACGCTCAGGACCGTGTATTTTCTATATCCATACATTTTTATGATCCTCCCTGAAATTACTGGTTTCTTGAGTTAGTATACTGCAGTGCGGTTCCCACGTAAAGGCCAAATTGACAAAATTTTGTTCAGCCAGGCCTGAAAAAGAGGTAGTGGCTGCATTGATTTTGTCCGTCATACGTAGGTACAATAGCCAGCACATTGTGCAATTGACACTAATTTCAGCGTAGTCCAGAGGAATCCAGGATGTGGCAAAGGATCACTACGCCTTTTCGCAAACGTGTAGAGCAGGATAACCTGCTGACGGAGTTCGAAGATAGTTTGATGCTCATAGTTGATCCTGAGCAGCTAACTAATAACTTGCTCGGCAAAATGAAGGAGCTGATAACTGTCGAAAAGGCCTTTGTGTACCTAATCGACCAGAACGAATCACCACGGGTCTTCTCTCCGCTGGATAGGAGCGGTCCAGGCGGCTGCTTCTTGCCGGATATTCCCGCTGACGGCAGGCTCGTACAATGGTTCCGTACTAATCGCCAGATATTATTCTTTGGGCAAAGCAAGGACATAACCGACTATCTGAGCGCGGAGCTTCGGCCTTTTTGGGATCTATCTGTAAATCTGGCCTTTCCCCTTGTATCAATGGATAGACTCATTGGCATAGTTTTTCTACGTTTACCAGAGGAACCACTCAATAAGGTTCAGATTGCTAACTTACAGTTGCTGGCCAGACAAGCGGCTCTGGCATTTGAGAATGCCCTGCTGTTCAAGGAGCGTTTGCGCCAGAATGAACGGATGTTCCGCGCAGAACAACTGGCGATAATGGGACAGTTTGCTGCCGGAATCGCGCACGAGCTTCGAAATCCGCTGACGGCGATTCGCTGTACGGTGCAATACCTTGCGGGCGACTTTGCTGATGGCACCGAGCAGAAGAAGCTGGCAGGCGACATACTACATGAGGTCGATAGACTCAATAGTATTGTGGGTAATCTGCTTTCACTTGCGCAGCCGGCTGAGAGTCACCCTGAAGAGATTGACGTTTCTGGGGAAATTGCCCGGTGCTTAGATTTTATTGAGGCCAACGCAAAGAGCCAGAATGTCAGGCTGCAGACGGATTTAGAGCCAGGCCTGCCGAAGCTTACGTTCGACCCTGCCCAGTTACGGCAGGTACTTCTGAATATTATAATGAACGGTTTGCAGGCCATGCCCGAAGGCGGAACGCTGTCAATCAGAGCCAGCCGGCTGGCAGACGAAGGCGGCACGCGTGGGTCAACCACCGAGAAGATGTTGATAGAGATTGGCGATGAAGGGCCTGGCATACCTTCCAGCCTGCGCGGAAAAGTCTTCGAGCCGTTCTTTACGACTAAGCCTGGCGGCACAGGCCTGGGCCTAGCCATCTGCAACAGCATTGTCAAACGCTATGACGGGGAAATCTGGATCGATGAGGCTAAAGGCGGTGGTACGGCAGTCAAGATTGCACTGCCTGTAAGGTAGATGTCACGGTCTGGGCTAAATCTTATGAAGAAACCCAAAGTTCTGATTGTCGATGACGAAGCCGGTATATGTTCCATTCTATCTACTCTGCTAACGAAGAATGGCTACGATGTGCAGACCGCGGATTCCGGCGAGGCAGCGATTCACTTATACGCTCAATTCATGCCGGCCGTTATTCTGCTTGACCTAAAGATGCCGAGAATGGACGGTCTGAAGGTCTTGGAAATACTTGATAAGCAGTTCAATGCTGACTGTAAAACCATAATTATGACGGCGCACGGGCAGGTCCGTTCCGCTGTTGAGGCGATGAAGAAGGGTGCTTTCGATTATCTGGAGAAGCCTTTTGATAACGATGAGCTTCTTGCCATAATCTGGCGAGCCGTCGAAATGGTGACGCTGAAACGTCGGGTCAAACAGTTGGAGGACCAGATAGAGCAGGCGTACGGTTTTGAGAACATTGTGGGTATCTCCGATAAGATGAAGTCAACTTTCGCTTTGATGCGGAAATTTGCCGCCACCGACGGCACAGTGTTGATTTATGGCGAAAGTGGTACGGGCAAAGAATTGATTGTGCGGGCAATTCATCAGGCCAGCAAACGTAAGTCCGGGCCATTTGTTGTGGTCAACTGCGGTGCCATACCGGCGAATCTGATCGAGAGCGAATTTTTTGGCCATGAAGCGGGAGCATTTACTGATGCTAAAGAGCTCAGGGTCGGCAAGTTCGAGATTGCGGACGGCGGTACATTGTTCCTGGACGAAATCGCAGAGCTTACCTCTGAAGCGCAGGTCAAGCTTTTGAGGGTCATCGAAGAAGGAACCTTTTCGCGCGTAGGCGGCAACAAACCTGTTACGGTCGATGTGCGGGTGATGGCAGCTACAAATCGGGATTTGTCAACTATGGTCAAGGAGGGGAAGTTCCGAGAGGACCTCTACTGGCGCCTGAATGTCCTGAGTCTAAGCGTCTGCCCGCTGCGCGAACGCAAGGAAGACATCCCAATGCTGGTGGACCATTTCCTCGAGAAATATGCCGTGCCACTGCGAGTAGGACAACCTTTAGTTTCTGATAAGGCAATGGAATTACTGATGGCCTATGACTGGCCGGGCAATGTCAGAGAGTTGCAGAACTGCATTTATAGCGCCATAACAATTTCAGATGGCCTGAGAGTTGAACCGTCTGATCTGCCGAAACGGATTTACCTTGACTCGAAACCTCCAGACTCGGCCAAAGTGACATCTGGGAATGTGTCACTTGCTGAGATAGCCGCCGAAGCCACGGCAGAAGCCGAGCGGGAAGCAATAAGCAGGGCCCTTTTGGAGGCTGGAGGCAACCGTGAAAAGGCTGCCGAGTCGCTTGGTATTGGCCGGCAGACCCTCTACCGTAAACTTAAACTCTATGGGATGGAATAGCCCGTCAGTGTCTCGCCGGTGAGACACAACGTGTCACCAGTGAGACACAACGTTGCCCATTCAGTTCTTTGCCTTCCGCGACACTGTGCATACCTATCTTCTTTACATGCCGAAACTTATGAAGAATTCGTGTCCGTCTTCCTTCTTTGGCACGGCTTTTGCGAGGCAAACCTTTGAAAATTGCAAATTTTCAATTTAATGAGAGTCTTATCTATGGTGAGCAAAATGCACACGGGAAATCTGCTGAAACCGTTCCTTATCCTCATCCTGACGCTGCCATGCTCTGCACAAGAACTATTGAAGGCACGCAACAGACTCGATCCGCCGCTCGTCCAGGTCGAGCGCCGGCTGGAAGAGGAGTCTCATAGCGACCTTCTCGATCCGAATTCGCTGCCTTATTTGCGCGCCATCGGGGAGCGTCCGGCAAGAAGCGTTTCTCGCAAAGAAGAGAAAGCCCAGCGAGTGTTGACGCTGCAGGAGTGTCTGCGGTTAGCCTTTGCCAGCAGCAACGAGATCAAGCAGACCCGCGAGCAGATACTCGCCGTCGGAGGAAGCAAGATCATCGCGAGCTCACGATTCCTGCCCACCGTGGAGCTAATCAGCCAATATGAGCACATCAGGGACCTAAGCGCCGCCGACACTAAGAACGAGGATGCTTATTCTCTCGGCGCAAACTTTAGGCAGCGGATTCTGGAATATGGCAAAGACAATCCAATCGACATCAACCTGCGGCAGGAGCAGAGGCAGGCGCTTTTTAGCTATGAGAATCGGGTGGCTTTCATCTTCTCGCAGGTGCGAAGGGCATTTCTGTTCATAAAGCTGAAAGAACAACAGATCGCCGCACGACGTTCATTGCTGGAACAGTTTGAGAAACAGGCGCAGGTAAAGTTGCAGCGGATGGAGGCAGGAAATCTCAGCGTAAAGATAGAGGTGCTGACGGCCAAGCTAAATGTTCTCAATGAGAAGACGGTAATCAACACTCTCGAACGCCAGAGATTCAACCAAAAAATGGAACTGCTGCGTCTGATTGGACTGCCTGTTGGCGCAGATTTGGTGGAGTTTGAAGGCCAGATGGACAGCTTTGGCCTCGACGGGTTCAACATGGAGGGAATGATCGACCTGTCGCTCGCGCAGAGCAGCGAACTTGCCCTGGCAGAAGCCCTTATGGCCGAAGGGCAGCGAACACTCGATCAGTTGCGCTATGAGTACATCCCTGACCTGCGATTCAAAGGCGGCTACCAGGACAAGTACGGCAAAGTGGGCACAGAGGTGACGAACCAGAACGATACCTGGGGCCTGGATCTCTTTGGACAACCTCAAGTGCCGAGTACGGAAACAGAGCATGGGCAGAGCTTGGGCTTATATGGCAGCGAGGTCGCCTTATCCGGGCCTGAGCCGGGCTGGTTTGCAGGACTGCAGATGCGAATCCCTCTGTTTGAGGGCAAAGCACGCCAAGGAAGACGCATCGAGGCCAGAGCGGCTCTATCAAGCTTCAAAGCTGCCCTTGATGACCAGAGAGACCGTGTCGAATTGAATGTCCGTCAGAAGTACAAATTCCTCTCCGAGCAGCAATTTCAGGTCCAGTTGGCGCAGGAAGGCGTCAACATAGAAAAAGAAAGATTCTCGATCAAGGAGCAGCTCAGGGACGTCGGCAAGATCACAGACGACGAGCTGGAGACCTTCCGAAGGTCTTTCTTTGCGGCTCAGGACAACCTGTTTAGTGAGCAGGAAATTATGATTCAGCGTCAAGAAGATTTACGCTTGGCAATCCGTTACTTCAAGTAAGGAAACACAAACAATGGTCAAATCACGCAGCTTCAGGTTTGCCTTTCTCGTGGGATTCTTTCTGATGGTGACCTCCGCAGTGAGGGCACAAAACGATGGCCAGACGCCGATTCGAAATGAAACCGAACAGCGAAGAACGCGGACCGAGCTACTGAACGAGCTGAGTCTAAGAGCAGCTCAAGTGGACCTTGAGTCCGCCCGCGAAGCGCACGAGCGATACAAAAGCGAGTACGAGAATTCCCAGAGGCTATTCGCCCAGAGCATCATTTCCAAGAAGGAACTCGACGTGGCCCTTTCGGACTATGCCCAGGCCCAACAGCGGCTGAAGCAGGCGGAAATCCAATTGGAGCGGACGAAATTGAGTTTCTTAGCTAATGCAACGCATATTACTATTATGGAGGCTAAGAAATACTACGACAGCCAGGGCCGACGAATGCTCGATCTTGTCCTGCGGAACGCATCTAACCTGACGCAGGCTGAGTCGGCGCTGGGATTACGCAAAGATAAGACCGAATCCGCCTCCAGTTGGCAGAACCCAGAGCAAATCCGCGCTCTACTCAACATCGAGAACATCATTGTCTCGATTGTGGGCAACGCTTCGAGCATCGGAAAACCCTACGAGGAGATAATACCTGTACTGCCTTACGGCGACCAGAAGAAAGTCACCTTCGAACTGCTGACCGATGTTCAAGAAGCCGGCGTCAAATTGTCCTATCTGGACCAGACTGTCACTGAGCGGATATGCCTGGAGAAGGAATCACTTCAGCAGATCCCAACGGTCGTCGCTTCGCAGTTTTCGCAAGAAGGTCAGCTTGGGGCAACAATCCGCTACAGCCTGGACCTGGAGATGCTGGTTACATCAGATACGGGATTCTCTTTGACGGTGACCAATCTTCCGCCCCAAATCAACTACTCCTTTGTCGAATCCAGAAGCGGCGCCCGCATCACCAGTGTTCGCTTCACCGAGCAGGTAAGCAAGCATGAATTGGCGCTGGAACTATCCATCCCTCAGAAGTTTGACGTGCAGATGATAGACAAGCCCATCGACTTCCAGGCCTGGGTTCTTTCGGCCAGCCAGATAGAGACACTGAACGAGCTCAGGCGCGACCATCCGGGCCAGACTATTCCTAAGGAGCAGTTTGAACAGATAAAAGCTGGGAGGGTCGATCTGACACTCGTGCCCAAAGGAGCAGGCAGGCTTGAGATTATGATCGTCAATCTCTATCAGGAAATCAAGCCAGGCCAGGCAATCGACGTCAAGGCTGATTTGCGGAATGACGGCACTCTGACGTTGTTCAACATTGTGCCCGAGATGTCACCGCCATTGGGCTGGACCGGCGAGGTTGAGCCGAAGTCGATCCAGCAGCTTCTGCCCGGCGAGAAACAGTCCCTAATGATTCATTTGCAGCCTGGCCCGGACGTCGGCGTGGGCGAGTTTGAGACGCTGATCGAGGCGAAAGGCCAAAGCGGCAGTGAAGTCATAGAGGCGCTGGAAAAACGGCTCAAGATACGTATCAGTGCCAAGACCAATATCGCCGCCACGCTGGGACTGGTCGTGGGACTGGTGGTTTTGATAACCGGCATCGTATTTATGGGCGTAAAACTAAGCCGCAGATAAAACAAGGGATTACGTAGCGACCATTCAGACAGTGAGCTACCTGTCAAGAATAGAAGTCATCTGAGAATCACAGGAGTAAAGATGAAACTGACTGCGATGATCTATGAAAGAGAGAAAAGAATGATCCGAAAAGCTGGCACATCGGTTGTTATTTTGGCCTTTTCTGCTTGTATTTTTTCGCCCGCTAGCCTTGGTAATCCAGAGCAGGAGACGACACGGCCCAGTGAATCAGCCGTCAATCGGGTGCTAAATCTTGATGGAAAGGACGACTGCGTGCGGGTTGCGGACTCAAAATCGTTTCATTCACTCACCAATGCGATTACGATTGAAATGTGGCTCAACGCATCGTCATTTTATGCAGATAACGGGGCCGTCAACTGCGTTATCCGAAAGAACGTCGCACCCAATTCTGAGAATTTCTTTATCCGATTTCGCAATGTCGATGGCAAGCCGGTGCTGGAAATGAGTGCAGGCTACGATATCGAGACACTGCGGGTGGCCTATGAGTTTGATACGGGCACGTGGTATCACCTTGCCGGGACATACGATGGAAGCACCATTACAGTTTTTGTGAATGGTGTCGCGATCCAGAGCGAAAAAGTTTCCGGCTCACTGTACATCGACGAGTCTGATCTATTTATTGGCAGAGGGGACCCTGAATTCAGCTTCGGGGAATATTTCCACGGTGTACTCGACGAAATCCGTATCTGGAATGTCGCGCGGTCGCAAAAAGAAATCCAGACTGCCATGAACACCACATTGACCGGGAAGGAGCAGGGCCTGGTCGCTTACTGGAACTTCGATGACGGCACAGCAAAAGACATGTCCCCGCATAGCAATGACGGGACCATCAGCGGAGACCCCCAGATTGTGGAATCTCCACATCCGAGCTCACTTGCACTTAAGCAAAGCAAATCGAACAAACTCGTCTCCTGGTGGAAGTTCGACAACGACGCCAACGACAGCGCCGGGACTAACCATGGGACCATACATGGGAATCCTGCATACGTGGAAGGCAAGGTTGGCCGGGCGATCAGCCTCGACGGCGACGATTATGTGGCCTTTGGCAATTCGGGCACGCTGGATTTCGGGGCCGGTGACTGGACCGTATCTGCCTGGATAAAGACAACGATGTCCGGCATAGAAGATGCGAACAAAGGGACTGTCTTTGCCAATGGAGCCGACCAGGCCGGCGGAATACGGTACACCCTTACTGTGAACGAAACACAATCGGGCATGATTACTTTGACCACGGATGACGACCTGAACAAGATACAAGTAACAGGTAGTACCGCCGTGAATGATGGCACCTGGCACCATGTCCTCGGGACAAGATACGGGAAGGAATTACGCGTCTATGTCGACGGCGCATTGAGTGGAACCGAGGCACTTCCTGCCGGATACGACCTTTCCGGCGCATCCAAGCAGAATGCCTATGTCGGAGTCATAACCGACAATAGAGACGGCAGCCTGTTCAAGTATTTTGTTGGCCTGATCGACGAGGTCTGCGTCTTCGCGTGTGCGCTCGATGCCAACAGTGTCAGGGCTCTGTACTCAGGCACAGACCCGATGAAAGTTGCAGACCGGGCGACGCCCGTCGGGCCCGAACAGACAATAGCCGCCGAGGGTGCACCCCTGCCCGGCAAAGGCAATATAAATATGGCAACTGCACTGATATTGGCTCTGGGGCTGGCGGGCCTGATTGGGGTAATAGTGCTCTTCCTCGTGAAATCAAGCATAAGAAGATAAGACAAGGAGTGCCCTTATGATTTGGAAAATTGCCAAAAAGGAATTCCTGCTGAACCTGATGACGTTTAAGTTCGCCGTGGGGACGATACTCTCGATGGTTCTCATGGCCGTGTTTGTGCCGATCCTGGCAAAAGCCTATCAGGAGAGACTCAAAGTCTATGACCAGAACGTCGCCTATAACGAAGGCGAGCTGCACAAAGTCGTAGTCTATAAGAATATTACCCCCACCATTTACCGGCAGCCATCGGTGCTGGCAGTCTTTAGCGAAGGGCTCCAGAAGCAGCTCGGTAACTCAGCTACAATACAGTACAATGAGGTCCCTGAGATAAATGCAGCGGCGGCCAATCACTACCTGTCCATCTTCTCGGTCTTCGACGCATCACTGATTTTCAAGATTGTCATCAGCGTTCTGGCCCTGCTGCTGGCCTACGATGCCATATCCGGTGAAAGAGAGCGCGGCACCCTGCGGCTGATGCTCTCAAATACCGCCGCACGCTACCAAGTGTTGTTAGGCAAGCTCTTAGCAGGGCTGCTGGTCCTCGTTGTCGCTGTTACAATCGCCTTTGTTTTGGGGTTAGTCATTCTGCTTTGTTTGCCAATGGTCGATTTGGCCGGTTCGGATTGGATTCGCATCGGATTGATGTATCTTGCCTCGTTAGTACTCACCGCAACGATGTACAATTTGGGGCTGTTATTTTCCTGCCTGGCAAAAAGGTCCGCCATTTCTCTGGTGCTCGGATTGTTCTTATGGATTATTTTTGCCGTGGTGATTCCCAATGCAAGTGTGTATTTGGCCACGCAGATTCGACCCGTTGAGCCGGAGGACAAGATTAACAGGCAGATCGCCTCGCTGCGAAGAGACGCACAAAGGGAATTCGTGACGGAGCTGAAGCGTTCCGGTCGGAGCTATATGTCTGGAGATGAAGAGGTGTCTGACGTATCCGGGGGAGGTTTTGGGCATGGTTACCTTCGATCCACTACTGAGACTCATATCCACAACGAGTTGATAAACTGTAGCATCGGCGTGCCCATTAAAATCAAGTATGCCGACAAGTACGCGGAAGTGGAATATGGTTACCTCCGCGGCCTGTTCGACCAGACACGCCTTGCCAACAATATCTCGCGAAGCTCGCCGATTTGTCTGTATGAAAACGTGATGTCTGCTCTGGCCGGGACCGACATGGCCAGCGTTCAGCACTTCATAGACGCTGTTAAGACGCACCGAAAGGACATCATCGAGTACATGCGTTCTCGAACCAACAATTTCGGTTTAGCGATTTTTTTCACACCCTGCACCGAAGAAGAGATCAAAACACGGCCACGAACAGACGATGCCCCGCCTCTCGATTTGCGTGATCTGCCCCAATTCTCGTACAAGGGTGATATGGCCGCAACTCTGCGCCGAGTCGTTCCTGATTTGGCGTTCTTAATCCTTGCTAATGTGTTGTTCTTTGCCGTGTCTTTTGCTGCATTTTTGGGATACGACGTAAGATAAGGCGACATGGCAGAAGTTGTCGAAATACATTTTCCAGTAAGTATGGGAGGCCTGATATGATTCGTCAGATTATACACAAGGAGATTCTTGAAAACCTTCTGAGTTTTCGCTTCATCCTTTCGTTAGTGCTGATTCTCCTGCTTTTCGCCGTGGGCGGATTTGTCTTTGTGGGTAAATACAGGCAGCAATCAAGCGATTACTGGGAAAAAACCAACGAGAATCTGGGGGGCTTGAAAGAACAATCGCGCCAGCTTTACAGACTGGCATTCTATAGACAGAACATCTGGAGAAAACCGAAGCCCCTTGCTCTTTGCGCCGAGGGATTTGAGAAGTCTCTGCCCAACTGCTTTACATTCGACATATTCAGCAGTGACTTGCCCGAAATAAAAGGCCGGGGCAACTTCACCCTTTCTCATTTCAGCAACATCGACTGGGCCTTCATCGTTTCTGTGATCCTGAGCTTTCTGGCGCTGGTTTTCACTTACGACAGCGTCAGCGGCGAGAAAGAAGATGGGACGCTGCGCCAGGTGCTGGCAAACACAATCCCAAGGCACGAGGTGCTCTTGGGCAAGTATCTTGGCGTCCTGCTCACCATCGGCATACCTTTATTTATCGGCCTGCTGGTTAGCCTCATCATCGTGGTCGTTTCTAATGCTGCTGTCATCAGTGGATTGGATTGGCTGAAAATCCTTAGTATTGTTCTGGTGTCTTTCTTATACCTTTCCATTTTCATCCTGTTGGGTATGTTTGTCTCCGGCAGAACCGCCTACCCCGCCAATTCTATGGTTATCCTTCTATTGATTTGGGTCGTTATAGTCATTCTTATACCCAGCTTCGGAAGAATCATCTCCGAGGTCTCCGGCAAGGCCCCCAATCCGGCTGAGCTGGAGAGAAAGCTGGCTGAAGTCTCGACCGAGATATGGAGCAACAGTGAGAGGTATGGCGAGAGGGCAGGTAACGCGTCCGGCGATCTGAGCTGGCCGGGCAACAATCCGCCTGCAAGGGCCCGGCTGAAAAACGCATTAACAGACGCCCAAAACCAGGCTCGCGAAGACCATCATAACAAGATGCTGGCCCAGGCGTTCACGGGCCGCAGTCTCACATGTTTCTCGCCCACTGTCATCTACCAGCGCGCCTCCGAGGCTGTCGCCGGCACCGGAATTAACCGCTGTGTGAATCTCCGCGAGCAGATTAAAGAATATCAAGCCAACCTAAAGGAATACATCCGCAGCAAGGATACCGAAGACCCTCAAAGCCTGCACCTGCTATTCCCCGAGGGATATCTCGTGGGGGCTTGGCGAGCCATTTCTCATAATCCCGTCGATTTCGCGACTGTGCCGAAGTTTCAGGAGCGAGACCTTGCGATGGGCCAGTCTCTGAAACTGGCTATCTGGGACATCGGCCTGCTGGCTCTTTTTAATCTGGTTTTCTTTGCAGCGGCGTTTGTGTCGTTTTTAAAATATGATGTGCGATGAGGAAAGAAAGAAACCATGCTTAAGTCAATAATCAGGAAAGAGATACTTCTTAACCTCCTTAGTTACAAATTTTCGATCATAATTACTCTTTCCACAATACTGATTCTGGTCAGCATATTCGTCATGTATCGGGATTACTGCCTGGCCAGGGAGAACTACGAGATCCTGGAATCCGAGGGCGCTGCTGCCGTTATCCCGCACACGCCGCTGTCTATCTTTGCCAAGGGCCTTGATGAGAACTTATGTCGCGCTCATGAGATGGGTTTCGGCCAACGAATCAGCGCCAGCAGTAAACAGCAGTCGGTGAATGATCTCTTCAAACTCTTCACGGTGCCGGATCTGCTGTACATCATCAAGGTCATCCTCTCCCTTTGCGCCATGCTGTTTGCCTTCGATATGATTTCCGGCGAAAAGGAGGCCGGAACGTTGCGACAATCGCTGAGCGGCAGTCTGGGAAGGCCGATCCTTATTACCGGCAAATGGATCGGCGGATTCACCAGCTTTATCCTACCGTTCTTCATAGCGGTACTTTTATGCACAATTTTCGTGACCTTATCGCCTATGGTAGCTATGAGCGCCCAGGATTGGGCAAAGTTGGGCCTGTTCCTTCTCAGCGGGGTGATCTATTTAGCCACGTTCTTCTCCCTGGGACTGCTCCTTTCATGCCTTACGCATCGTTCTTCCACGTCTTTGGTCATTTCTTTGTTTGTCTGGTCCATACTCGTGTTTCTGATCCCGAATCTTGGCAACATTCTGGCCCGTCAGTTTGTCGAGATTCCCACGGTTCAACAGCTCGAGCTGAGACGTCGACAAATCGCGATGAGTGCGTGGCAGGAGGTCAACAGGCTGCCGCTGGTGAGCGACAGAATCGCGCGCCTCGCGCGAGCGCGCTCGGAAGGAGATCAAGTCACAGAAGACTACCGCAACCGTTTCGATCGCCTGGTGACACTGTCGCAGAGTATCACCCGTGTCTCCCCGACAGCTTCCTTCACCTTCCTGGCCACCGACCTGATGGGAACGGGCATGTTAGAGGAAGGCAGGTTGAAGAACGCAGTCGTGAAATACATGTTCGCAAGTGACAATGACGAAGATCGCGAACGTCCAAAGTTCAGTTACCAGCGTGCTTCGTGCCGAGAGGCATTGGGCCAGGGAGGGCTGAACAACCTTCTGATTCTCGTCTTGTTTAACATACTGTTTTTTTCGGGGGCGTACGTGACTTTCCTGCGGTATGATGCGCGTTGACCTGATCGATGGAGAATATCCATGTTAAAGACAATCATTGCAAGAGAATTTTTAAACAATATCCTCAATTTACGGTTTATGATAGGGCTTCTCTTATGCCTCATTGTCACCGTTGCCTGTATTGTTATTCTGTCCCATGATTATAAGAAGGAAATGGCCGATTACAGCCTTCGAGTCAATTTGCAGGAAGAATTCCTGGGCAAGTATGCTCTCGAGGGTTGGGTCGGCCAGTTGACTCCCGGGCAGAAGCCCCCGGAACGGTTTCGGCCGCTCATCATCGGCATTCCCACCAACGAGAGTCAGGACTCCTTTTATGATAATCCTTTACCCATACTCTTTCCTTCTCTTGATTTCTTATTCATTGTGACGATTATTATGAGTTTGCTGGCGATTTTATTTTCCTACGATGCAATCACCGGCGAACGACAAAGCGGCACGCTGAGATTAGTGATCGCCAATTCCGTACCCAGAACAACGATTCTCCTGGGTAAGTTTATCGGAGGCGCCACCAGTTTAATTATCCCATTTATCCTGGCGATTGTGGTGGGCGTACTTTATATCAACCTGAACCCCAACATCCATTGGGACGGCTCGGCTTGGGTGGAACTTGCCTTATTAACCGCAGCTTCCATTACATTCATCACATTGTTTTATCTCCTGGGGCTTATGGTATCCGCGTTTTCACGATACTCGGCCATCTCAATTCTGAACTGCCTTTTCCTTTGGGTTCTGCTGATTTTGGTTATTCCCAATGTCTGTCCCTATATCTCCGCCCAGTTGCGGCGCGTTCCCTCGATTACGGCGACGGCCAGGCGGGCGGAAGAAGTCAGCCGTGCTTGCCGCGAAACATGGCACCAGCGCAGAAAAGAGCTCGTCGAGCAATTCCGGGCCAAATACGGCGGACTGTTTTCCAAACTCGAAGCGCTAGATTTTGGCCTGATTCTGTACGATGATAGGGGCGATGCAGAAAAGGTACAACAATTGGCCGCCGCCGATCCCCAGTTCAAGGCCATGGTAGATGACTTTCGTGCTGAGGTCAACCGGCTCGCACGCGAGTGGATGCAAGCCAGCAGCGAGGGCGAGAACGAGCTCTGGGCGGACCTGTATACGAAGGCGGCGGCCCAGACGCGGCTGGCCAAGAAACTGGCCGGCATTTCCCCTCTGGCGGAGTACGTTTATGTGGCCAGAGATCTCACGGGAACAGGCTTGCGGAGCTTGAAGTACTTCGAGGAATTCAAAGGCGAATATCGCAGGCGCTTCGGGGAGTATAGAGCTAAGGTCACGGCGGCAGTAGTGGCGGCACACAAGAATGAGCCTTCACCTCCAGGGGGCTGGTTTCTGGACCTCCGTGACCACCCCCGTTTTGTGTTCCAGGAGGAGTCGTTGAAAGGCAAACTGGGCGCCGCCCTGCCTTACTGGGGGATACTCGTTTTGTTTAACGTCGTGTTCTTTGTGGCGGCGTTTGCCAGATTCATGAGATATGACGTGCGGTAATTATTAGAGTACAGAATTCAGAAAAGAGAATTCAGAAAGGGTTGGAAAATGATTGAGCTTAAAGAATTGACAAAACGGTATGAAGACGGAGTTCTGGCCCTGGACCATGTAAGCTACACTGTCCAGCCGGGCGAGATTTTCTGTCTGCTCGGTGCTAACGGCGCCGGCAAGACAACTACTATCAACATTCTGCTGGATTTTATCCCCCCGACCAGCGGCTCGGGCTTTATCAACGGCCACGACTGCAACAGGTTCCCCTTGCAGGCCAAAAAATACGTCTCGTACGTCTCCGAGAACGTGCAGTTGTATGGGATGTTCACAGCCAGGCAAAATCTGGCGTTCTTCGGGGAGCTGGCAGGCAAGAAAGGACTCAAAAAGAAGGATTACGATGACGTGATGCGTACAGTGGGTCTGCCGGAGAGGGCGCTGAAGATGCGGCTGAAACATTTCTCCAAGGGAATGCGGCAAAAGCTGGGCATCGCTATTGCGCTATTGAAAGACCCGCCGGCTATTCTTATGGATGAGCCGACCAGCGGCCTCGACCCTACCAGCGCCCAAGAGTTCCTGGACCAACTTCGTAAATTGCGCGAACGCGGCAAGGCTATTTTGATTACTACCCACGATATATTCAGAGCCAAGATGATAGCGGATAGGGTGGGTATAATGAAGCAAGGACGCCTGGTTGCCATCAGAAAGCGGGAAGATTTCAAGCACGCCGACCTTGAAGCGATCTACATGCACGAGATGGAGGCCGCCGAGGCCGTTGCGTGAACGGCATCTTCTCCTCTCTGGTAGGTGTTGTGACCTTGGCCCTTGACTCGTCTACGAGGATTTGATAAGGGCATCGGCCTGCGGAAAGCTGTCGCTGCCGGCAGCATAGATATAAGGTGCGGAATCATCCTTTTGCCACGCCTCCAGCACAGGCGTCAGCAGTCGCCAGGAAACCTCCACATCGTCATATCTCGTGAAGAGCGTCTGGTCGCCGACCATACAATCCAGAAGCAGCCTCTGATACGCTTCCGGCATATCAGCCTGGAAGACACTTTTGTACTTAAAATCCATATTCAGCGTGCTCATACAGATTTTTGAGCCAGGACGCTTGGCCTGAAAACTGAGGGACATTCCTTCCTCCGGCTGAATCTGCAGGACGATAACGTTGGGCGGAATATCTCCCAACCCTGCCGAGTCGAATATAGAATGCGGCACGTTTTTAAAGAAAATAGCGATCTCCGTATCCTTCTTAGCAAGACACTTACCGGTTCGCAGATAGAAAGGCACGCCGCTCCAGCGCCAATTATCTATAAACAGTTTCGCCGCGACGAAAGTCTCGGTTTTAGATTGGGGGTCTACGCCGGTTTCGCTTCGATAGCCGGCAACTTCCTGCCCGTTTATTGCCCCCGGCCCATATTGGCCGCGCACGATAGAATTGTCCAATTGGTCGAGATTGAACGGGCGAATCGAACGCAAAAGTTTGACCTTTTCGTCGCGGACCCGGTCAGCCTCAAATGAGGCCGGCGGCTCCATCGCCACCAAGGCGAGCATTTGCAGTATATGGCTTTGGAACATATCGCGTAGGGCTCCTGCTTTATCGTAATAGCTCGCCCGGTGTTCGACTCCAACGGTCTCGGCTGCCGTAATCTGCACACTGTCGATGTAGTTGCGGTCCCAGACGGCCTCAAAAATCGCGTTGGCGAACCGAAACATCAAGATGTTTTGAACGGTTTCTTTGCCAAGATAGTGGTCGATGCGATATATCTGCGATTCATCAAAACAGCGGCTGATACGCTCGTTTAACTCGGCGGCACTTGTTGAGTTCCTGCCGAAGGGCTTCTCCACCACCAACTTGACCCTTCGACCCGGCTCAGGACGGGCTTGCTGCTTCGCGACGGTCTTTTCGGCACAGGTCAGCTCAGCCTGGCTGAGCCGCTCCACTATCGTCGTATACAAAAAGGGTGGAACCGCCAGATAATAAATCAGGCTGTCTATGACCTTGTGCTTTTTGCCCAACTGCGAGAGTCTACTTTTGATGCGCTGATAGAATGCAGCATCGTCGTAATCGCCGGCGATATAGTAGAGCTTCCCGGCAAAGGAATCCAACTCTTTGCCTGATGCGTGGTCGACTTTTTCACGTATCGCTTGCTTGGCGGCTTCTCGAAAACTGCCATCTGATAAGTTCGTTCGGCCGCAGCCCAATAGGTAGAACCCCTCGTCGAGCAAATCACGGGCGAGAATCTCGAATACGCTCGGCAGCAATTTTCTGCGCGCCAAATCACCGGATGCCCCGAAGACCACCATCGCATTGGGCGGAGCCCGTACCTCCGTACAAAGGATTTCCTGCGAAACCACAGATGGGCGAATCTCTGGCATGGCAGCTACCCGTGAAGGCTAATCTCCAAGAGGCTCAAACTGATCCTTGCCTGCCCCGCACTCTGGACAAACCCAGGTTTTCGGCAGGTCTTCAAATGCAGTGCCGGGCCGCACACCATTATCCGGGTCACCTACATCAGGGTCGTAAATATACCCACATATACGACATTCGTACTTCTTCATATTTCGCTCCTTCATCACTGTAGCGTTACTATATCGTACTTGTTCGATCGGGCAAGTTCTTTCTTGACATGCAGGGGTCTGATTAGGTATAAATATAACGACTAAGTGTGTTCAAGATACATTTATGCCAGACCCTTTTGAAGGAGGATTATTATGGCCAACAAGTTCATTTTTCTGGTGGTTCTCTTGCTGGCTTTTAGCCTGAACTGCCCCCTCAAAGCCGCCAATATCATCTGGGTCTCAGATGCCTATGATGAACGGGTGGACAGTGTCCCGGATGACCAAGGTTTTGTAGACCTGCTCGTGGCACAGGGATACAACGTTGACTACACTAAGGGTGCGTCATTGGGTACCGGCTACTGGCGTACGCTCGATGCCGCCAAGATAGCCCGGCTTGATGCCGCCGACCTGGTCATTGTTAGTCGGGCCACCGATAGCGCCAGCTACGATGATGGTCAGGAGATTACCCAATGGAACGCCATTAAGGCGCCACTGATACTTATCAACGTATACCTGGCTAGGGTTAGCCGTTGGGTGTGGGCTAATACCGACAGTCTGGCTGCTGACGGCGGGACTCCTACACTTGAAGCTCTGGACCCTCACCACCCTCTCTTCAAAGGTGTGGCGCTGGATGCCAAGAACCGCGTCGACATCTACAATCAAGCCGTCGGAACAGGCACGGTCTCATTTTTCAACTACACCAATATGGGCAACGGCACCCGAATTGCCAAACCGGCAACCCAGAATTGGACCATGATCGCCGAATGGAAAGCCGGGGTCCCGTTCTATCCTGGGGCTACCCAAACCGCTGCCGACCGGCGACTGTTGTTCTGTGCCGCCACGCGAGAGGGTGTTGGTTTTGGCCGCGGCGAGTACAACCTCAATGCTGAGGGCGTCAAGCTGTTTCTCAACGCCGTAGAATATATGCTCGGCAATCTGGTGCGAGAACCGTGGGTAAAGGCTTGGAATCCTGAGCCGACGGATGGCACGCAAGATGTCACCACCCCATTACTGAAGTGGACGGCTGGAGAAACCGCAGTATGGCACGATGTGTACTTAGGCACTAATCCGACGCTGGGGCCACCAGACTACAAAGATCGGGTGACGACCCTGATGTATTTCCACGGTCCTGGTTTTACGCCTGGAACTACTTACTACTGGCGCATAGATGAAGTCGAGGTCGACAGCGTTACGATCCACAAAGGCGACACCTGGAGCTTTACCGCTGCGACCTTGACAGCCCACAGGCCGAGCCCGCCTAATGGCGCCAGATGGGTGGACATCGACGCGGACCTGACGTGGCTGGCTGGTTCGACCGGCATTTGGCACGATGTCTACTTCGGCACAGACCAAACCACCGTTGCAAACGGCACCGGCGGCACATTCAAGGTCAACCAATCTATAGCTACCTATGACCCCGGCACCCTCCAGATCAACACAACTTATTATTGGCGGGTCGATGAGATCGAGGCTGATAAGACGACCAAGCACAGAGGCGACGTTTGGAGCTTTACGACCATCCGTCCGGGCGGAGGCATCAGAGGACAGTACTACCGCAACAGCGATTTGAGCGGCACCGCCGTGATCAACCGCATAGACCCCCAGATCGACTTCAACTGGGGGGCAAACTCACCCGACGCGTTGCTGCCGGTAGATGATTTCTCCGTCAGATGGTCGGGCGAATTAGAGGTGCCGTTCTCTGAGGTCTACACCTTCTACACCAATGCCGATGATGGTGTGCGTATGTGGGTGGCCGACCAGTTTATCATCGACTTGTGGACGGATCGTCGGGCACCGACAGAGGCCAAAGCTACAATTGAGTTGGCTGGCGGCCAGCGATATCCGATTGTAATGGAATACTATCAAGGCAACGCAGATGGAGACGCCGTGGCGCAGCTTTCCTGGGAGAGTCCCTCCATAGCTAGGCAGATCATTCCGCAGGGTGCATTGTGGCCGCCGCTAAGGGCAAGTGGGCCGAGCCCTGCTAACGGCGCGACAAATGTCAAAGATACCCCCACGCTCGCCTGGACTGCCGGGGAGAAGGCCAGTAAGCACGATGTCTACTTCGGCAGCGATGCTGCTGCGGTGGCAAATGCTACCACCGCCTCAACAGGTATTTATCGAGGCCAGCAGAATCTGGCTACTACCAGCTATATGCCCACCGAAGCTCCGCTGGCGTGGAATAAAACATACTACTGGCGTATCGATGAGGTTAATAATCTCGATCCGGAAGGTATGTGGAAAGGCGGCCTCTGGAGCTTTACAACCGCCAATTTTATCGTGGTCGATGACTTCGAGGACTATACAGATGATGTTGGCAACAGAATCTTCCAGACCTGGCGTGACGGATGGGGATTCAGCGAGCCTCCACCCGGCTATCCGGGCAACGGCACCGGCTCGGCTGTAGGTTACAGTGCCGCTCCCTTTGCGGAACAAACTACCGTTCATGGCGGCCAGTCGATGCCGCTGGCCTACGACAATACCGGAGCAGCCGGAAAAGCCCGGTACTCGGAAACCCAGCGAGAGTGGTCCTCGCCGCAGGATTGGACCAGAAACAACGTTAAGGCGCTCGCGCTGTACTTCTATGGCGATCCCAACAACACCGCTGAGCAACTGTATGTGGCGGTGGAAGATAATGCCGGGCACGTCAAGGTGGTAAACTATCCTGAACTCGACGCTGTAGCCGAAGCCAACTGGCAGGAATGGAACATTGAGCTAACGCAATTCAGCGCCGCGGGCGTGAACCTAAAGGGCATCAAAAAGATGTACATTGGCCTGGGCAGTCGGTCAAGTCCCAAGGCCGGCGGCACGGGCACTGTATTCATTGACGATGTCCGTGTGTATCCCAGTAGATGCGTTCCTTCGAAGGCAAAACCGACGGCCAGTTTTAATAATGACTGTGTGGTCGACTCTTTAGATCTACAGATGATGGCACAAGACTGGCTCGTGCGGGGTGTCGCCGAGGATGTATGGAAAGGTCCGTTCGCCAGCCAGGATATTGGTGCACCGACTGCTGCCGGCAGTTTCAGCTTTGACGGCACTACCTACACCGTCACTGCCGATGGCAACGACATCTGGGGTACGGCTGATGCCTTCCACTATGCGTCTCGGCAGATAAGCGGCGATTGCCAGATAACGGTGCGCGTGACCAGCCTGCAGGCGGTAGACGGATGGGTCAAGGCCGGCGTAATGATTCGTGACACGCTGAACGCGGGTTCGCCCAACGCGATGGTGGCCGTAACGGGCGGCTCGGGCAATGGCGCGAGCTTCCAGTGGCGTCCCCAGGCAGACGGCGCCTCCAGCTCTTCACGTACTTTGTCCGGCATATCGCCGCCGGCTTGCGTGCGTTTAGTGCGTAAGGGCGACACGTTTTCCGGCTATGTCTTCCTGAACGGCAAGTGGCAGCAAGAAGGTCAGTCCGCGACCGTTGTGATGACTGATCCGGTCTATATTGGCCTGGCGGTGACGTCGCACGTCGCCGGCACATTAACTACGGCAACGTTTGACCGGGCGTGTACATTCTCCGCCGCTGAGCTGCGCGCCGACGGCATCGTTAATTTCAAAGACTTTGCGGTTCTGGCGGATATGTGGCTTGAGGAACTGCTCTGGCCGTAATCGGATCGTTCATTGTTCACCGTTCATAGTTCGTCGATGAACAAAGAACAATCAACTATGAACTTCGGGGCCTATGCCGACTTTGTTCGGCATAGGCCCTACTTTTTTCCGATAGGATTTTGACGCTTATGGCTGCGGACAGGCGTCAAGCCAACGCTCTGCGAATATGCTAAAGTCCCTGAAATCTACGCCGCCACTATTATCCAGGTCCATCTGTGACGTGCCGGTTTCAAGCCAGGCGCCGGCGAACCGCACCAGGTACGACAAATCCACCGTGCACATAGCCGCACCGGCAGTAATCTTTGGCCCGGCACATTCCGCCCGTATCTGGGGCTGATAATAAAGGTAGACCTTGCTATCCGGGACGATGGCCCGCACCGGGAATCGAGCCTTGACCTGGAACGTGAAGGTGCGCTTCTCGCCGGGGGCTAAACCATCCACATATAGGATGACTTTGCGGCCTGCGATTTCAAATCGGCTAACCTTTTTCGCATCGACCAGAGCCGTTAGCGACTCCTCCACGGGCGAAAAGCCTGTCGGAACTCCGACATCAACAATCATCATTCCCGTAGTTCCTTCCAGGCCAAAATAGCAGACAGTGGCCGTGACGTTGACGATATCATCAATCTCCACGTGCTCTGCATCGTAGACAACCTCGAGTGTCATATCTTTGCTGATGCAGTCGTCGCGGAGAAACACGTTGAAGATGCGAACGAGCTGGAACCGCGCTTCGCCCGAACCTATTGCGCTCAGTTCAATGTCACTTCCAACGGGAAGCTCTGCAATTTGCAGCACGTCAAAGTTGCTGCTATCCACATTAAATTCCGCCACGACGCCTTTGCCGGCTGCTTTGGCGGTGATGGTCAGGTTGACATTTCGGCTCTGCGCTCTGGCCGCAGTCATAAGGGCCTTTAACGCCATCACCGTATCCTGTGTGCTCCCGAATCCGCCCTGGCCGTTTCGCTGCAGGGCCAGCCACTTGATAGCATCGTTCGCCTGGGCTTTTTCCATTTCGATCATTGCTAGTGCTGCGTAGGCTGTGGTCTCGACAGCGTGAGGCTCCCAGTGGATGCCGTTATCATCCCTGATGGCGATTTCCATCAGCCGGTCAATTGCCGCCCCGGCTGCTGTCATATTATTGACTCGCGCAAAAGCCATCGCGGCAATCGCAAGCGCGTAGGCGTCGTCTCGAACAGCCGACACGTTACTAGCCAGATACTGGGTGGCCTTAGTGAGCACTTGCGACGTGGCTGCGCCGTAATCTGTTAGTGCAATAGTAACGAAGGCGGTCAACGCGTATGTGCCTTTGACGCCGCCAACCATTTCGCTATGGCAGACAAAGCCAATCGGCTCCCAGGAGCCGTCGGCTAACTGATGGACCTCAATCCAGTGAGCCGCTTCGGCTAAAACAGTTTCATCAATCGTTTGAATATCCCTTGCCGCACTGAAGCAACCCAGAACGAAGGCGGTCAGCCACAGGCTGCCCGTCTGGTCGCTCTCGCCGAAGGCTGAGAACGAGCCGTCGTTGTGGCGGAAGGTCAGCTCTCGCTGATAGCCAACCGTGATAAAGTGCTCCGCCTTAGCGCGGACTTCGGGCGTCAACTGCCCGGTCGCGTTGAGGTATCGCAGCACTTCGACATCGGGGGCAAAGAAAATCATGTTCTGCTCGCCGCAGCCATAAGGCATGTTGAGCAGGTCATCGACGCCGTTGATGCTCTGGGCAACCAGGCTGGGCGTGATGCTTAGAAGCAGCTTTTCTGAACCTTCCACACTGTAGGGCGGCATATTGGCGTCCAGTTGGAGGGTTTCTCCTGCCTTGATCAGGCCGTTTGTGATCAGCTCACGCCGCGTGCCTTCGGCTTCCACCAGCATCTCTTTACGTACCGCGTCCGCCCGCAGCGGCGAGCGGAGCGTCACCTCCAGGATATTACGCCCCAGCTTGGCAGGTTCGATTAAGAATGAAACCGAACCTACCGAGTTCGCGTTGACCGAAACTTGTTTCTGGGCGTCATCGAGGAGTTTGAACCAGTCAGCCTCAGCCAATTCGACCTGGACCGTCTGCGGCTCATCGAGATAGTTGAATATCTGGATGCGCACAGGGAATTGCTCGCCGCGGGTGACGGCGTAGGGCAGGTCGGGTTCGCCGAAGAACTCTTGAAACACCAAAAGCGCCGATTCGGTAATACCAAGCCCTTGCTGCGATGTAGAAACTGCGTGCAGCCGCCAGGTAGTGATGCTGTCGGGAGCGGTTAGATCGACCGTGGCCTTTCCATCGGCTCCAGTGAGCAGATCGGGCAGCCAAAGCCACGTCTCGGGGAAATACTGGCGAATATACGTTACCTCCGCCAGCGAAGCACCTCCATTGGTTTTATCATCTTCTGGTCCCGCCCCTGGCGCCGGCACCCAGCCGCCGTCTCCTCCTCGGACGAACCAGGGCGGGCCCCAGCCGCCCCAGACCTGCTGGCCTTGCGGCAGATCGACCGCGCCTGAAACCAGCACCTGAACACCAGCCTGCTTGAACACCTCGTATGCCCCGTACGTGGACGGAGATTCGTGCGTTTCAACCTGCGGCTCCATAAACCGGCTTTCCAGCTCGTTGAAGACCTCCTGCATATTCAGTCGGCCCTCATTCAGGGCGTAAACCGACTCGTCAACAATAGCTAAGCCTACCATCGCCTCGGTCTGTGCCTGCACGGATACCTGTACCGGCTCACCGGGCAGAACCTTGTCGGCGTCAAACTGCACAGTGAGTTCGGCTGCAACGTCTATCACAACCTCAAGCGGCAAGGTGTCCGCCGAGATTTCATTGTTCGGATTGATTATGTATGCCACCACCTTGGCGGCAGGCACCATCTGCTGCGTGGCCTGAAAAACAATCTGAGAGCCGGTCGTAGCATCCGACCAAACCGTATGGCCGTTTGCGAACACGTCGTAGTAAATCGTCGCCTGGTGCGTCCGGAACACGTCTATCGTTACGGTGCCTCCGACTTGCACAGGCTCATCCGAAGTGCGGCGCAGATGCAGAAAACTATCGGTTGGCGAATAGGCTGCGTAAATAACGAGATCTGCCTCGGCCTGAGCATCCTGCGAACGCACGGAACTATGCATTTGAGCCCAGGCTGTATGCTCAGGCGCCGCAAGCGCCACAAGTGTCGAGCCATTAACTGCAATTGCCGATTGCTTTTGCTCGGATAGATTCTGATAGTTCTTGTCGAAATACTGGCACGTCACCTCCCCAGTAACGGTAACAGGCTGACCATCCGGCGTCTCAGCCACCAGCAAAACTTCAAAAGGTTGGCCGGGCGTAATAGACTGGGAGGAGGCAATAAGCTGGCACTGGATGGTAGAATCCACTATTTTGAGCAGCTTGATGGTTTTTTCTTCGTGGTCCGAGGTATCGGTCACGGTGACCTCAAGCTGGACGCTGCCGCCCCCGCCCGCGCCGGGTGTACCACTTACGTAGCCCACCGCCGGAAGAATGAAGTCAGCGCTGCCGCTCGATAGCGTCGCCGTATAGTTGGCATATTCCTCCCATAGGCCCACGTATCTGCTGGCCTTTATTTTGACAGTCCCTTCTACAGGCTTGCCGAAGAAGTAGCCGGCTTTTACAGTTCCGGCGATCTTTTCATTTACAAGAAAGTAATCCCGTTCCATTAGCAGGTCCACGTCGAACCTCGGCAGCACATACTTCTCCACGCGGACATCCACCGAACCGGAGGCTGAACCGGACTTGGCAGTTATTTTCCACGTGCCGAAATTGAGCTCATCCGCCAAATCCAGCTCAAAAGGCGCCACGCCAAAGGCGTTGCTGGTAAGCGACTTTCGGAATATCTTGACGCCCTTGCCGTCGGTGATTTCCACGCTTACTTCGGCGTCGCCAGTGGGTCGCAGGTTGTTGGTCAATATCAGAACGCGGCCGTGCATTGTCTGACCGGGCTTGTAGATAGGCTTATCTGTTTCAATAAGAATGACCGGCATACACTGTACCTGGACTTGAGCAGTCATAAGGTCTTCGACGCCCTGCGCCTGAATCTGCAGCGTGTATGTTCCCGGTTCCACACCAGGGACATCGAACCACCCGGTAAGCCGACCTTCGCCATCGGTTGTCCCCTCGAATAGTTTTGTGGGGCCGGAGGGATTTGTCCACAGCGATACGGTCACGGGCACGGCAGCGGGACTTCGGTCGGCGATGTTCACCGCCGTAAGGGACACCGTGCCGGTGCTGCTGGCGTATAAAGTCTTGGGTGCAAGCGCTACCACGCTGACCGTGTCTTTTATTGAACTTTTTTTGCTGCTGCGGAACAGATCCTCAACTTGTGAATCGCTCAAAGCCGAGTCGTAAATAAGAATGTCATCAATCAGGCCGGACCAAAAGCCGGTCTGCTCAAAAGTCTTGGCCGTGCCAAAGTACAGCCCGCCGTTACAGCCATACAACTGGCGCAGGATGTTGGCATCCTTAGCGACTTCTACCCCATCCACGTAAACATGCCTATATGAGCCGTCCCATACCAGGCCAACGTGGTGCCAGAAGCCATCGGTGACTACAAATTGTGACGCCATTGGAGCTGTGAACCGGCCGCCGTCTGACAAGGTAGTGGTGAGTACCCCTTGTGGGCCGGTTGTGCCCAGCCATGTTCTTCCGATGCCGGTTCCGTCGGCCTGCGATATTAGCGCCTGTCCTGCGGCGCCGCCCTTGATCCAGGCAAATGCGCTGAACGGCCCTTTAGCCGGGTCCCACACAAAGGGCGTGCTAACACAATCGTCAGCCCCATCGAACGATAGCGCCCCGCCGACCCTTCCATCCACAGGCTGCCAGACCGGATCGCCGCGGAGGGTGCCGTGCCTGCTGTTGCCGCTTGAGTCAGTTGCTTTGCTGCCTGAACTCTCGTCGAGCTTCCAGTGCCCGGCCAAATCTCCATTGGCCAGATTTGCTGATAGAAGAACTGTCCAGACTGTGACTAGAACCGCCGTGATTTGCATCCTTGGTTTCATTTTCGTACCCTTTCAAAAACCTATGATGAAAATGTTATGATGCCGCGGGCATACTGCCGGGGCAGAGAACACAAGACAAAGCCCCGATGTACAGGCATCTGGCTTCTGACCTCTGATTTCTGGTTTCGAAGGCAGGGATGATATGAATGCAAAATTATGATGACGGGCAAAAAACTATAATAGACGTTTTCACCCTGTCTTCTTGAATTTTCCAACCGAATGCTAACGCGCATTTAGGCTTTTTGCAAGAGATTTTTCGCAGTTTTGCAAAAAAAACCGCTGATGCCTGGGAAACGATGATGGAACATGTACGACGGACGAGGGAATGGCGTTCCTGGATTACAAGGCGGGTATGGGCAGGCCGAGCAATGTGTAGAACACCGCAACTACCGGCAATACAATAAGATCAAATCCGCCGAGGAACAAGAATCCCACGATGATCAGCATCCCGAATCGGGCAAAGTTTCTATATGTGTTAATAGCCCTGGGAGATTTCAGCCGGGCGTAGACCATTCGTGAGCCATCCAGCGGCGGTATGGGGATAAGATTGAACACGGCTAAAACAATGTTAAATAGTATCGCCAATAGCACAAAATTGCCTATCGGCGGTATCATTGCCAGGCGAAAAAGATGGAAGATGAAGGCTAGCAGAAGCGCCAGCAGTAGATTGGCAGCCGGACCCGCAGCCGCCACCTTAAAGATCTGGCTTTTGGTCAGGACCGAGAAGTCAACGGGCACTGGTTTTGCCCAGCCAAAATGCACAAGAAGCGGCAAAATAATAGTGCCGAGCAGACTGATATGCGCCAGAGGATTTAGCGTCAGCCGGCCCATTCTCTTTGCGGTGTCATCGCCGTACCTGTAGGCCATCCAGCCGTGTGCGTACTCGTGGATGGTCAAGGACACAAGAAAAATAGGAATGGTCAACAAGAACGTTATCGCCCGACTACTTAACATAACACCCGCCGGCAAAAATAGAATAACTTTTTGCCGGCATGTTACGTCCACAGGCAGCACTTTGAAAGAGAATTCCTTATGAAATCCGACCTGCCTGCTGAGCAACCAAACCCGTCAAAGTCAAGGTCAAAGGGTAGCGCTTCTGGTTGATGTTGTACGATATGAAGGGTTCCTGCCTGCTATGGATTGCAGGCAGGAACCCTTTCTATTTGCATGGCCTCGTCTACGAATGGCGGTGGCCGATATTTCGTAGCAACTGGCGCTTCAACTTTAGCCAATTGAACTTTAGAGATTCGCGTTCTTTCAACTCACGAAGCTTCCTTAACTTCAATAGCCATTTCTTTGGGAACTACCTCTCCTGTCGCCTCATCAACAAACTCGCCTGTTTGCTTATTGAACGTGAATCCCTTTCGGATCACAAATATGTTACGAACAGGCTTTCGTATTGGAGTCACATCTCCCGTCAGTCTGTCAAAATGATACTCTGTTTTATATTCTATCTGCTTCTCGCTCGCCTCACTGCGGAGTAGATTACCTTGCAAATCATAGTACTTCTGATCCTTTGGAACGTATATCACCAGGGCTTCTTCCCTCGGAACTACACATCCTGTAGTCCTATTTACGAACTCTCCGGTTTTATTATCTAAGGCGAACCCTTTCCTGAGTACATACTTGTTACAAACTGGACTCAGTCTCGTGCAGATTTTTCCCGTCAAACTATCCAAAAAATAAATCGGCTGATATTTTGTCGTTGGCAGTTCTATTTTTGCCAGGGTGTAAACTACATTCCCGTTTAGGTCATAGAACTTCCCTTCGCTTGCAACATAGGTTTCCAATCGTTTTGTATCTTTGTTGAAAAATAGTGCAGCCCCATCCTCTTTTCCTGGAAGTAATTCCCTTGTAACCATATCTACAATTTGTTCTCTTGTCTGCTTATCATATAAGACGTAGGGAGGGTCATATCCGCCGTTTGACACTATCTTGTTAAACCAGGCAAGGTCCCCGAATATATCATCAACAAAGGTATTGCCATAAACCTGCAAATCGCTATCGACGGCCAAATCGTCTCCCACCTCCAAATCATAGTAGACAGTAGCACTCCCATACGCGAACAAGTGATCATAAACGTGCAAATCATCATCCGTCGCTAGATCGCCGCCCACGTCCAGATCAGTACCGATGTTCGCCGAATAATTCACCGTTAGGTAGTCCATAACGTCGGCAAGAGCGTTTGCCGAGAAAAGTCCCATCAGAACCACAATACCTATCGTTAATGTCCCTTTTAACGCGTTCATTTTTGAGCCCCTTTCTCCCTCCTTCCGGTACTTATTTCTGTGATTTCCCCATTTTCATAATAGTCTTGAATGCTGCACTAACAGTTTTCTGCCTTTTTCATATCAGCCTCCCTTCTTAGAAAAATCATTCCATTCTATTTGTTTTTCATCCATCACGACTCGTGGTCCCGGCGAAGGACCTCTTCAGTAATCCTTGAATCTTCTCATCCATTTGGGCCAGTCTTCGGGTTTGATACCGCCTGATTTGGTCCAGGGACCTGCCGTGTTGTACTGTCGGTGCCACTTCAACATCCACAGCTCCTTTAGCCCGACCTTTCTAACCGACCAGTCGAAAAAAAGTCCGTTTACATACCCATCGTGACGATTGATGCAGGAAGGAGTGTCCCCATATTCCCCCCATTCATGGTCTGGCTCTGGCTCTCGCGGAGCAGGGGGATTATATATCGGTCGGACACTTTCGGTAGGTATGGCGTCACATACTGGAGGTTCAGCCCCGTCCCGGGGCCACCCGCTCGACCACATGGAGCTATCCAGTTGCATCGGGACATTACTTGCACCCTTGACATTAGGGGTGCTCCAGTGATAAGGAACTACGGTATGCCCAAAGAGCGCCTCCACGTCCTCCGTCCAGTAGGGCCACAGAGTGTAGCCGTTAATGCCATAGCTGCCGTACATGTCCCACGGGTATTGACCTTTGGGCCACCATCTGCCCCAGGCCAGGAAGGTTCCACCAGGCCCATACGCTTGGCCACCTGGATTTGCAAGTTTTGTGGCCATCGGACAGCACCATATACCCTCACTGCTTCGGTACCAATCCGGCTCGTCATAAGGAGAGCCGTACCAGCCCAAGCCCCAACCCAAGCCAGTCCTCCAAGGCAAATCCTCCTGAACCTGGCGCCACCAGTATTCCTTCTCCGGCCCGCAGCCTGGAAAGTAGCCATCATTCTCGTTTGTACGCATCGCCCAGTGAGTGCCCCATTGTCTCAGGTTCGACTGGCAGCCGACGGCCTTTGCCTGTCTTCTTACCCGCTGAAGCGTAGGCGTCAATATCGCCATCAATAGTGCAATGACGGCTATCACCACCAAAAGCTCTATTAACGTAAAAGCTCTTTCTTTACGCATATCGTGCTGCGGCTTTCTGTTTTTAGTAATCTTTAAACCTTCTCATCCATTTGGGCCAGTCCTCGGGCTTAACCCCACCCGCTTTGGTCCAGGGACCAGTGGTGTTGAACTCCCGATGCCACTTCAAGGTCCACAACTCTTTTAGGCCAACCTTTCTGACAGACCAATCCATAAAAAGGCTGTTTATATACCCATCATGGCGGTTGACGCAGAAAGAGTTCGTCGGATATGGGACAGGTGCGCTAGGGACAGCGTCACGTTCCGGAGGGGGGTCGGTATCATTCACCCAGCCCCACGGCCAACAGCTATCCAAGTACACCGGTACATTATTGCCACCCTTGACATACGCGGTTCTCCAGAAAAATTCGCAGCGCTCATGGTCAAGCCAGTAGGGGCAATAAAGCCACACATTGGCACCATAACTCCCATGAGTGTCCAACCGCCACCCGTTTGTTCCCCCTGTGCCCCAGAACCTGCCCCAGGCTAAGAAGGTTCCGCCCGAGGCTTCGCCCTGATTGCCACGACCGGTTGGGTTTGCAAGTCTTGTGGCCATTGGGCAGCATCGAATGCCCTTGATATTCATATACCAACCTTGCTTCGAATAGGGTCCCCAGGGAGCAAAGGGCCAACCAGGCCACCATGGCAGCCCAGCCCAAGCGTTCGCCTCACCAGGCCAAGGGTCGCGGGTCCACTCAGGGAAATACCCGTCATTGTCGTCCGTACAGGTCGCCCAGATAGTGCCCCATTGTTTCAAGTTGGCCTGACATTTAACTGCTCTGGCCTGTTTCCTTGCCGCCTGCAGACTGGCCACTAATATCGCCATTAAAAGTGCAATGATGGCGATTACCACCAATAACTCAATCAGCGTAAATGCCTGTTGCTTGCGCATTCTACACCATCTTTTTGCATCAGGCCTGATTAGTAGTCCTTAAACCTTCTCATCCATTGTGGCCAGTCGCTCGACACTACGCCGCCAGCTTTTGTCCAGGGGCCGGCCGTGTTGTACTGGCGATGCCACTTCAAGGTCCACAACTCCTTTAGGCCAACTTTTCTAACCGACCAGTCGAAAAAAAGTCCGTTTATGTAGCCATCGTGGCGATTGATGCATGAGGGATTGCGCCAGCGTTTCTCACGGACATTTTCGTTAGGTATAGCATCACATTCCGGAGGATCGCCCCCGTTCCGAGGCAATGAGCTCCCCCATACGGAGCTATCCAGTTGCATCGGTACATTACTTGCCCCCTTGACATGAGGAGTGCTCCAGTAATAAGGAACAAAGTCTCGCATATAATCCTCTGTATGATCCGTACCATCCCTCCAGAAGGGCCACCAAGTGTAGCAGTTAATGCCATAGCTGCCGTACAAATCCCACGGGAACTCCTCCTTTGGCCAGAACCTCCCCCAGGCTAAGAACGTTCCGCCTGACCCATACGCTTGGCCACCTGGATTTGCAAGTTTTCTGGCCATCGGACAGCACCATATACCTTCACTGCTCTGGTACCAATCCGGCTCGTCATAGGGAGAGCCGTACCAGCCCAGGCCCCACCCCAAACCGAAAGTATAAGGCAAAGGCTCTTCCCAAACTTGTTTCCACCAGTATTCCTTCTCCGGCCCGCAGCCTGGAAAATACCCATCGTTTTCGCCTGTACGCATTGCCCAGTGAGTGCCCCACTGTCTCAGATTTGACTGGCAGCCGACGGCTTTTGCCTGTCTTCTTACCCGCTGCAGTGTGGGCAGTAATATCGCCATCAGCAGCGCAATGATGGCTATCACAAGCAATAACTCAATCAGCGTAAATGCCTGTTGCTTGCGCATTCTACACCATCTTTTTGCATCAGGCCTGATTAGTAGTCCTTAAACCTTCTCATCCATTGTGGCCAGTCCTCGAGCTTAACCCCACCCGCTTTGGTCCAGGGGCCAGCCGTGTTGTACTGGCGATGCCACTTCAAGGTCCACAACTCTTTCAGGCCAACTTTTCTAACCGACCAGTCGAAGAAAAGCCCGTTTACATACCCATCGTGCCGATTGATGCATGAAGGAGCCTCCCCATAGACCGCAAATTCATGAGTCTCTCGCGGAACAGGGGGAGGTCGGACAATTTCGGTAGGTATGGCGTCACATGCCGGAGGTTTGGCCCCGTCCCGGGGCCACCCCCCGCACCACATCGAGCTATCCAGTTGCATCGGTACATTACTTGCACCCTTGACATGAGGGGTGCTCCAGTAATAAGGAACTACGGTATGCCCAAAGAGCGCCTCCACGTCCTCCGTCCAGTAGGGCCACAGAGTGTAGCTGTTAATGCCATAGCTACCGTACATGTCCCACGGGTATTGATCTTTGGGCCACCATCTGCCCCAGGCCAAGAAGGTTCCGCCAGGTCCATACGGCGCGCCACCTGGATTTGCAAGTTTTGTGGCCATCGGACAACACCATATCCCCTGACTGCTTTGGTACCAATCCGGCTCGTCATAGGGAGAGCCGTACCAGCCCAGGCCCCAACCAAAGCCAGCATTCCAAGGCAAATCTTCCTCAACTTGGTGCCACAAGTATTCCTTCTCCGGCCCGCAGCCTGGAAAATACCCATCGTTCTCGTCTGTACGCATCGCCCAGTGAGTGCCCCATTGTCTCAGGTTCGACTGGCAGCCGATGGCTTTTGCCTGTCTCCTTACCCGCTGCAGGCTGGGCAGCAGGATAGCCATCAACAGCGCAAGGATGGCAATAACCACCAGAAGCTCGATGAGGGTGAAACCATTCAGATTCGCAATTGATAAGTGATTATTGATGAAGGACTTACGTTCGGATGCCATCTGGGAACCTGCGGGCGTACTCTCCGGTCCGGCTGAGGCCGCCTTAGCATCCGATGCCCGGCTTTTCCCTTCACAGCGCATACTCGCACACTCCATCTATCTATAATGGAGGCGTTTGTGAAAGGCCCGAAGTTGATACAATTGTCAAAAATTCGCGAAAATTTCCGCTTGGGTCTCAAAGATGCATCAACGAAGTACTATCAGCCCTACGCCTCAAACCGGCCAGATCGCTGGTTTCCTGCGTTTCTTATCTATTATTATGCCGCCACTTCGACAAATGGTATTATGGTCGGGCTTGTCGCAAAAGGCAAGAAAAAAAATACAAAAAACGCGAAATATTCAAAAATACATAGAACTACGTATAGACAGGCAGATGAGTACAGGAGCATAAAAGGCGCGAGAGTTGTCGCGGTGAGAGATGGTTATAGCAGCGTGATCTGGGAAAAAGCAATATGAAGACGATTGACTTACGCAGTGACACAGTCACTTTGCCGACGCCGGCGATGCGCGAGGCTATTTACCGTGCTGAACTGGGCGATGACGTGTTCGGCGAGGACCCTACGACGAATCGGCTTGAGAAATTGGCTGCCGAGCGGATGGGAAAAGAGGCGGCGCTGTTAGTTGCCAGCGGAACAATGGGAAACCTGGTGTGTCTACTTACCCACTGCGGACGCGGAGATGAGGTCATTCTGGGCGACCAATCACACACATTCCTCTACGAGGCTGGCGGCATGTCGGCCCTGGGCGGAATACATCCGCACACCGTCGCCAATCAGCCGGACGGCACAATGCGGCTGGAAGATATAGAGGCTGCCATCCGCGGCGACGATGTACATTTCCCGCGGACTCGACTTATCTGCCTGGAAAATACTCACAATCGCTGCAATGGCTCTGCTCTTACGCCCCAGTGTACCGACGCCGTGGCGGCACTGGCTAAAAGCCGAGGCCTTGCCGTGCACTTAGATGGCGCCCGGATATTCAACGCCGCTGTCGCGCTGGGCGTGGACGTGAAAGAGCTGACCCGCAGTGTCGATTCGCTGAGCTTTTGTCTTTCAAAAGGCCTCTCTGCGCCGATTGGTTCAGTTGTGTGTGCCTCAAAGAAGTTCATTGCCCAGGCCCGGAGAATCCGCAAGGTCTTAGGGGGCGGCATGCGCCAGTCGGGGATAATCGCGGCTGCGGGAATCGTCGCTTTAGAACAGATGGTGGAGAGGATCGCCGAAGACCATAAAAACGCCCGGCGTTTAGCCGAAGGCATTGCCCGGATCAAGGGCCTATCAATTGACCTGGCAAAGACGCAAACCAATATTGTCTACTTTCAGTTGACAAGCGAGCGATTGACCGCTGAGAAGCTCGTGACAGGACTTACGAAGAAAGGGATAAGATTGTTGTCTGTGGGACCGCGTCGGCTCAGGGCCGTAACTCACTACGGCATCACCGCCGAAGATATCGATCTGACGCTAACGGCCCTGCGCGAGGTAATGGATGTCGCGGTAAATTCACGCTGATAATACAAGCCATTTGCGGGCCATATCAGGAACTATCAATGAGTGGGCGTATAGCCTAATTTTCCCCAGCAGCCCTTCTGCATCCAGTACAGGTCCTGAAAGCCCTGGTCTGTTTCGGGCGTCCAGTCACCGACGTGGCCGCGCTGGACGATTCTGCCACGCTTGATAGTGTCGATGCCCGTCCATTTTTTGTAGTCGGCGTGCCCATCAGCAAAAGTTACATTTGTGCCATCACCGTGTCGGATAGGTGGATCATCCCACCAGCGCTCCTCGCCGCCATAGTGCACCGCAAACGCATCCGGAGATACCCAGCCTTCGTCAATGAAAACAAGCCGATAGGCCGGCGCCGGACTGTGAATGTCGCTCCTTCTTTTGATATACACGCCAGGCTCTTTCAGGACTTCCGCGTAGCAAATAGCATTCATTGAAAACATTGTAGTGTACGTCAGCATTTCTCCTCGCGTACCTGTCGGGCAGCGGTAGAGTTTTGTGTCCTTGACATAGGGCCACAACGACCCTCCTTTTAACCTGTCCTTCTGTGTATTTTCCGGCAGTTGTCCTCCACTTGCCCAATCGGACGCGCAGCAGTCGAGCACCCATGCCATTTCATTTGCATGGCCGAAGCTTGTGTTGTAAGGGGGACCATAGCCCATCGCACCATTGACAATCCTGTCGTCATTCTCATCCGCATACATGATCCATGCAAGCTGAAACTGGTGTAGATTGTTAAGACAGGTTGCGCGTTTTCCCTGCTCTCTGGCTCGCTGCAATGTCGGTATCAATATCGCCATTAGAATCGCGATGATAGCGATTACCACCAGCAGCTCTATTAAGGTAAAGGCCCCTTGCTTTTTCATGACTCCGCTCCTATTTCTGAACGACCACAAACTCACATCATGCCATAATCATATTCTTTTTCGTGCAGGAATTCAAGGCTTCTTTTCGCCAGATGATAGCCGATTTACCGCAGAGAACGCTGAGAGCGCCGAGAAAATTGGCAAAATACTCACTACTCACCAGTTACAGATCACCAGTTCCTCTGCGGTCTCAGCGGTAAAGAGATCTATTTGCCTTTCGGAGCGGGCCAGGAAAAAGGCTTCGGCGCATCTGGGAACGGCAGTTGGTCAAAGCGTTTTCCACTGGCCGGCGTTTTCTCGAAAAAGATTTTATCCGCAAAGTCAACGAGCGTGCGCCAATCGTCTTCATTTTGAGCGTGTCCGCCGGTGCGGAAATAGATGCCGAGCTTGTCGGCGGCACCCAAAAACTCAAATACAGGCTGTGCGCCGCGATGCGACTGCTGCGTGCCGTAGGGATTGGCCCATAAATCGCCCAGCGCATCAACCGAAACGAGCGCCCGAGGAGCCACCATCGCCTTTAGAAAATGCTGGTCGAAGGGAAGTCTGGTCTCCTTGCCGGCGAAATCGCGAAACCGTGGGACAAACCAGTAGGCAAATCTATCAGGTGCTGTTATCCGCTCCAATGTCTCGGATTTTTCGCCCTCAAAGCGGTAGCAGCCTGCTCCGCCGCAGCCGGAACCGTTGGGCACAACCAGAGCAATTCTTTCATCAAGAGCACCTGCCAGTAACGCGGTTTTGCCGCCGCGTGAATGACCTGTGAAGGCAATCTTGTTTTTATCGACCATCTCTGATGTCACCAGATAGTCAATTACGCGCATGCCTCCCCACGCCCATACCGCCAGGGTCGCCCAGTCATAATCCGGATAGGCCGCCTGAGCAGGACCAACGACGTTATTTTCATCCGGGTCAAGGTCTGTTCTGGCATAGTCAGCAACGATGTAGCCGCGTTTGACGACCTCCTCGGCTATGGGCCCACCAAAAATTTGGCTGTCGTTCTTCAAGATTACCGGAAAAGGTCCCTTACCTTTGGGAATTATCATGCCCACATTTACCTTAATTCTTTTATCCGGCCCCATAGATAAGAGAATATGTTTTTTGGTCGCGGCACCATCGTAAACGGTTTGCGATGACAATTCTTCCGCGGAGATATTTTTCGGCGCCGGCGGCATGTGGCCATACTGGTAATAAAGCATCATCGCTTTAATCTGCTCACGGCGTTTCGCCCAGTCCGCCTCGGTCTTGACGGGCGTCCCATCATTCATAATAAACGGATTGGGAAACTCCTTAATCTCCGGCAGCTCATCAACGCCGAGCATCCGGCTGACGCCCGGAGTATTGCCGCCAGCAAAGGTAGTTCCTGCCAAAAGCAACATTGAAATGGCAACTATTATCTGGCTCACTGTTTCTCCCTCGAATTGTTCTGGCGCAAGCGTTTCAATACTCTTTGAATGGTCTGAGCCATTCGGGCCAATCGCTGCTCATTACGCCGCCCGCTTTGGTCCAGGGTCCGGCTGTGTTCCAGGCCCTATGCCATTTCAGAGTCCACAACTCCTTGAGCCCGACCTTGCGTGCAGAGTAGTCCAGGAGCAGACAGCCCACAAATCCATCGTGGCGGTTCAAACAATAACGGCCTATCTGAGCATCATCATTCCATAGCTGCCCATCAAGAGCTGGAGGTACGTCAGTATGCTTTGGCCAGCCATTGTAACGCTGTGCGCCCAAGAACAGCGGTACGTAGCCTGCCCCTCGCACATTGGGCCCCCGCCAGAAATCCTTGGCAGGCAGGCCGTGAGGAGTTACGCCCGGGTCCGGATTATTGCACCAACCGTTAATCCCATAACTACCCTTCATAGGCTTGGCCCACGCACCGTAAACTTCACTCGAGTTATAGTAGCCCCAGGCAGTGGTTGAGCCAAGGAAAGTTCCAGACAAGTTGTTAGAATTGCCATTCTCATCCTGCCAGGGCTTTGTGGCATTCGGGCAGCAGGTAAAGTCGCTGTCCCACTTGTGGTACGCACCCAGGGCTCGTACCCACCGATTATTACCGCCTGGGGCCACTCCGGAGTAACCTTGCATGAATTTGCCGTCGTAGTCTTCCGCGTACAGGTTGAAGTAAATGCCCCACTGTCTTAGCTTAGTCAGGCAGGCTGATGACCTGGCTTGTTTCTTTACTCTGGTAAGGGCCGGCATCAACATCGACATCAATAGTGCGATAATCGCAATGACCACCAAAAGCTCGATGAGGGTAAATCCGCCGTCAGCCCGCCAGCCGTTTGGCGGGTAAATCTGGCGGATAAATCTAAGTCGTTTACGCATAGTTTCACTCCTGAATTCGTGCTTATTTTGCTGTCCTTCAGGATGGCAAAAGCGCGTCTTCCGTTCCGCCAAATTTCACATTACTGCGCAATTTGGCTTGGTTCAGATATATTATATACCCAAATCGGATTTCCCGCAATAGGGATACAGCAGGCCGCCCGGCAAAATTCCCGCCCGCCCCCCCACATCCTCAGCTCCGGTATTGCACAAAAGCCAACACAAAGGTATACTGCCACCCGCTTCAAAAAGGACTAAAAAGTGGCTAAGGAGTGCTTATGAAAGCAATGATAACACTGATTGTAATCGCGGTTATCCTGTGTTTTGTCGCGGGCTGTGGGCCTGGCGAGCCTTTTGAGATAGAAGGCTCAACGTCGCCCCAGGGCGGAACAACGCTGGCAGCCGTCAGATAGATAACTAAACTTTTTTACCGCCGAGACCGCTGATTTCCCGGGGAAAATATAATTTGTTTGCGCTTAGCCCCCGGACCTGTGCCGGGGGTAAGCCCTGCCCACAGGTGGCAGGGCTAATGGGTCCGCCCAAGCGCGTGCCGGATGGCACTGATGTAGGTCCGGTGCATCTTATCGAGGTCTTCTGAGCCAGCCGTAAAAGCCTGGGGAAAATCATAAGCAGGTAGCTGCGGCGCTGGCTGCTTCAGTTGCGAGAGGTTTGCCGCCAGCTCTTTGAACTTGCGGCCCCAGGCCTTGACAGTAAGGTCGGATTTAACCAGGCCGGCATAAAGACTAACGTCCTTCGATTCGGGCGTGTCGGCAAACGGCCAGGACAGCCACCCGTCAGCCAGGGCACGCGAAGCCTCGATTTCCGCCTGTATCCAATTAGCTTGCTGGGTTTCGCCAAGATAAGGATGTTGCTGGGGCGCACCGCCGCCATACCAGCCGTACTCGCCAAGAACCACCGGCTTAGAAGTGCGACAGTAGGCCAGCACCGCCTGAAGGTAGGCAAGATTATTCTGCCAATTCTGCTCCGAGCTAAATGGACTGCTCATTGTCGGATAGAAATGAGCCGAGACAAAGTCCAGCCAGCGTGCCTGCCAACAAGGATTGAAGGCCGCATACCTGCCCGGCGGACCGGAGCGAATCAGTGGATACGACCATTGAATATAGCCTATAGTTATTAGGTGCGTCGGGTCGGCGCGACGCAGTGCCTCAACCTGGCAGCGCACCCACTCATCCGCCAGGTGCTCCCGGAATCGCTGCCAATCCCGCAGCCGTGGATTGCCTAAGTCCGGCTGATTCTTGGGCACAGCCACCTCGCCCCATCGGTCCGCCTCGGTAAGCTCCTTGCCCCAGGCAGCTTTTAGCTCATCCCAACTGCGATACGTTTGCTGCAGCCAGGCGTTCCATTGCGGACGCCACTGCTCCACAAACCAAGGTAACTCAGGCTCGTTAAGAAGGTCCCAGGCAAGAATTGCCGGCTCGCCTTTATATCGGCGGCCCACAACATCCCAGAATCGTTGCAGAGCATCCAAAGCGGGCTTGCCCGCGAAACGATCCGGCTGCCAGTAGGAAGGGACGCCCTCCCAGTGGTCGGGCCCAGTAAGTATCAATCGGATGCCGGTTTCCCCGGCAATCTTGACAAGCTCATCTAATTTCTCAAGGGCCTGTTCTTCTACGCGCTGCGGGTCGGGTTGAAAACTACCGGCGGCGAGAAAAACGCGGGCACAATTTACGCCGAACTCGCTCATGACGCCAAAGTGCTGCCTGACCCTCTGGGCATTAAATTGCCGCCATATCTTCGGCGCCCAGCCGGTGTCGGGGTCGTAGTAGTTCGTGCCAAAAGGAGTAAAGGGACGTCCCGAGTCTTTCTCTACGAAACCCTGACCATCGGGCGCCACCACTATCAATTCCATCTTCTGGCGCTCTGCCGCCTGGCTGGTTACGTGCACCGAAACAACCGCAAGTGTCATTGCGACGGTGAGCACCTTTTTTGCGAATGACGAGGACGAGAACTGTATCATATTCTTTGCCCTTGGCTCTGAGCGCGGTTATGAGTCGCCGTGCCGGCGACGGCTAAACTATTGATATATAGTCCACAGATACAATACCTGTGGCGTGTTCATCTCGTACAAGGTGGTTCGGTCGAGTTTCAGTCCGCCAAAGGCGGAGCTTTGATAGGTCAAGAATCTGGCGAAAGAAAATGGCTTGCGGTACTGCACGACCTGGGCCTTTTCAACGCCCGCCAACGACTTAACCAATTCTACGGCCTCCTCGAAATACCCGACTTTATCTATCAGCTTTGCTTCGAGTGCTTCCTGAGCACCATATATACTGCCGTCTGCCAACCCCTCGACCTCGGACAAGGTAAGCGAGTCTCGGCCATCATCAACGATCTGCACGAACCTCTTGTAGGCAGGAGCAATCAGCTTTTCCTGGACATACTGCCGCTGCTCGTCTGTAAATGGCGCAAACATGCTGGGCCAGCCTTTTTTCTTACCCGAGGTGATAATGACCGGCTGAATGCCCAGCTTTTCTTCCAGCAGTTGTTCCAGGACGAAATGTCCGAACATAACGCCGATTGAGCCGGTGATCGTGGTCGGCTCAGCTACGATTTGCTCACACGCAACCGAGGTATAGTAGCCGCCCGAAGCAGCGACACCTTCCATAAATGCGATGGTTGGCTTGCCCGTTTCGTCCCTGAACTTGCGTATCGCGTTGTTGATCTGGTCGCTGCCCGAAATCGTTCCGCCCGGCGAATCTACGCGAATGATTACGCCTTTTACGCGCTTATCAGTCTCGGCCATCTTCAACTGATCGCAAAGGTCTCTCGCCTGCTGGCCATCTATTATGCCCTGCAGCGGAATTACTGCGATCTTGGTCGAGCGCGGCCCTGCCAGTAGAACTTCCTCGGCGTAGACGCCCTTTTGCGTCGCCGCAAAAAGAGCGATCCCGCCGATCAGCGCCAGAAACAGCACGAGATTTACGATAACTGACAGTGCTAAAAGTATGCCTAAGAGAATCTTCCAGCCCCCTGCTTTCGCAGGGGTTCCCTTGCCTGCCGACTCTAATGCCGCTCGGCCTGCTTCTACGCCCAAAACCGCCTGCGCAGGCGGCGGCTGCACCGAGTCTATTCGGTTAGGCGTTCCCGCGAAGCGGGGTCCCCGATCATTCTGCCCAAAATCCATAATTGGCCCTTTCCAAAACACGGGGCATTATAAACTGTGCAAATTCACCCGTCAATCCTCAAAATCTCAAGGGAATTTTTGAAAAAACCCTCAAAATTACGTAGTTACCACAATAGACACGAGAGAGGAACAACTATACAATAATAAGCAATAAACTACTGAGGAACGCAAGTTCGCTAAAAACATCGCATCAGGACATCGAAAGGAGGTGATGTCAGTATGAGTTGAAAGCGACCATTGCGGGGTAGAGCACTGAAATCGCGTCGTGAGATAAAGGTAGTGTCCCAATAAGTATCCGGTGGCAATCTTGTCGCACAAGAACAGTACCCTTAAAGGAGAAAAGAAATGAGGCTGTTGGAGAGACGCATTGTTACGTGGACCCTCGTCGCCCTCATCGCTTTGTTGGTTGGAAACGGGGAGGGAGGAATACTCTTGCAAGATAACTTTGACGATGGGGACTATGCTGGTTGGACGCCAGTAGCCGGGTGGTGGACGGTAGAGAATGGTAAGCTACGTGGGACAGGATGGGGTGGTGGCATTGATGCGTGGATTTACGCAGGGGATGAGTCTTGGACCGACTATGTGTTTGAAGCAACGGTTCTGTTAGAGTGTGGAAATGGAGAACTTGTCTTCAGATCAACAGGTCATTGGCAGAATGAGTATAGGTTCGAGCTTTGGAGGTACGATGCTCCATGGTATGCCAACTGTTTTCACCTCTGCAGATACAAAGACGGTAAGGCTACCATCCTTACGGGTGCCAATATTCCCTCGCCTGTCCTGATAACTAGTCCTGCGTATGCCAAAGTAGAAGTAATCGGCAGTACCATAAAGTTGTTCATCAATGGTGAGCAGATATATGAAATAGAAGATTCAGATCCGTTACTAAATGGAAGAATTGGTTTAGGTGTCATTTGGGACTGTTACGGTCACTTTGACGATGTAATGGTAACAGGTAATCAGGGACCAATCGCAGATGCCGGCCTTGATCAGACAGTGATTCTTGGAGAAAGCTGCATATTTGACGTAGGCGGGTCTTATGACCCGGATGGTACAATCGTGTTTTATGACTGGGATTTCGGTGATGGTACTCTCGGTTCCGGTCAAATAATCACACATGAGTACGCATCAGTTGGGGTTTATACGGCAACTCTGACGGTTACCGATAACGATGGGGGCAACAGCCACAGATACTGCGACAGTGACGGTTCAGACTCCTGCAGAGGCTACGCAAGACTTGATCGCGGATGTGGAAGCCCTTGATCTGCCGGATGGCATAGAAAACAGCTTGGTCTCAAAACTACAGGCAGCCATCAAGTCCCTTGATAAGGGCCAGGAAAATGCGGCCAGAAACCAATTGAACGCTTTCATCAACCAGGTTGAGGCCCAAAGGGGCAAAAAGCTCACACATGAGCAGGCGGATGAACTGATAGCAAGAGCACAAAGGATAATAGACAGTATCTAACCAGAGACGAACAGTCGATGTGACCGTTCCACATGACCAAGCAAAAAGGTAAAGGAAAGAAGTAGAAAGACAGGGCTGGTGGGCTTTCATCTACCAGCCCACTTTGTTTTGCGCCGATCCTTGTCAATCTTCGGCGGCAGGTTCATTCTAAAACCGACCGGAGCAACCGTCAACGTTGGCTGTGTTCTTACTCGTACAGCACAGGCGTTTGGCGCCAGTTTTTGTCGCGGTCGTGGGCGTATGATTTGACGCGAGGCCGACGCTCACGCAGGCGAACCGACTCAACACCCAGATAGTATCCACCGGATAGCGGATTCTTGCCAACACACTCCAGCCGCAGCGCGTATTTGCCCGGCTCGGGCCAGAAATCCAACAAATGATATTCTTTGTTTGCGACCTGCTCGCTGTAAAGGTCGATCACGGGCCCGAGTTTCACGCCTTCAAGATACGCCTGGTATTTGCCGTAATCATAGGAGGTGGTCATGTTAAGCAGCAGCCGTTTGGGCTCTTTGAGTTTGACCTCAAACGGGACTTCAACCCACGCACCCTGCGCAGTCGCCGGCGTGTAAAGCAGTTGGCCATCAGAGTAGATGTCCAGCTTTTGTGCGACGGCTTGTCCCTGGCCGTGAAACGGCTGGTCAGTGAATTGCTTGGCAGGGAAGACCAAATCCAGATTGGGCAATATGCGCTCTCCGCCGTCGGGGGCACGAGCCTCGAGGGTCGGCTCACCGGTCTGATACCAGAACGCGACACTTGCGTAGTCGTCTTCGCGCTCATTCCAGCTATGACTCTTATAGTCCGGATTCTCATCAGGTGAGATCCAGCCGTAGTGCTCGAATGTCACCTTGATGGCGGTGTTGAACACGATCGGATCATGTATGTGCCAGCGATATGCGCTGGTATAGCCGCCAACGATGCCCCACTGGTCGAAATAGGGCACGCCGAAATAGGGAGTGCTGGTCGTCTTCAGGCCCCAGGCACTCAAAAAATAGTCTTCAGTGCCCGTGCCCCAGATGGAAGGCTTTTCTTCGCCGTCAACATATATCTTTTCGTCGCCTTCACCGAACCAGGCGGGGCTTCGCGTCCGAACCGCCAGGACCGTGCCGACGTAATGGCCTTTGCCTTTTGTGTCCAGCACTACGTAGTCTTTACCTTTTTGTACGGGGTATTCCTGCCGATACTGCGCATAGAAATAGGGCGTACTCTTCGGCAGGCTTTTTTTCTGTATCCAGTCGATATTATAGTAGAGAAGGCTGATCGGCTTTTCCGCCTGATTGACAACCTCGATCTTCGCGGATTTGCGAAACGGCATGTGCCAGAAGCAATTGTATGAATCCGCATCTTCGACAATCACCGGCAGACTAATCACCTGGCTGCGCTTGCCGAAACAGTTGGCAAAGAAATCGCCCACAGGGGCTTCCACGGCCGGCCGCTCCGCGCCGTCCCAGTACATCCGCAAAAGCATCTGCTGATGATCTGCTGAGCCATTTTTCGCCCATGGATGCGGCTCAGGGCCGAGGAACGTCATCCAGATATGCGTGATTACGCCGGGGCCTTTTACATCCAAGAGCACCTTTGTTTGGCCCGGTGCGACATTGCTGTTATCATGATTGCTGTTGGGGTCCGGCTCATCGCTATTGGGCAGCTTGCCCGTCGATGTCGCCCGCATACTGCGACCACTTTGTGGCCGGGCCAAATCCGCCAGGAAACCCGCACCGGCATCACCAGGTATTACTGCTGTAAGAAGAATACAGCATGCCAAAATTCGACACTGCGACATTGCCTTCATACAAATACTCCTTACCCTATCAACAAAGCCAATATATCAGAACCATCATAAAGCCAGCATATTAGCCACGGTGAACATACTGTCAACCTATAACACCGGATGAGTACTCTATTGCCTGGTACGTGTATCGAATAAGCCGATCCGTGTCCGCACGCTCCTGCCCTGCCCAAATCCAATTCAGGACCTGCCCGATCTGCTTTTCTTCAAGGCAGCGCCAGCCCCCCATCCCGTCGGGGGCAAATCGCAGTTCCTGGGGGACCCTGTACTCATCGGCTTTTTGCAGCAGCACAGCCACGCCGGCTAAAGCTCCCAAAGCCATATTCTTCGGCTCGATGCCATAATTCAGTGCCAGTTGCATAGTTCCAAATATCCGCTCATTTAAGCCGAGTTTGCGCACCATATCACGACTCACCCGCGCGAGCGTGTCTGCTAAGTATGGGTTTGTCATACGCGTAAGCAAATCCGCAGCATACTCCTTGTAACCGGCCTCGGTAAAAAGCTGATCTTGCAGGGGGGCATATTTTTTTATGAGAGCTGCGCCGGACTCCTTCAAAAAAGCATTTCTGCCCATTTTCATAATCGCCGAATCCTGCCCAACCTCGGTCATCGAGGTATAGCCTTTTAGCGCGCCTACAAAGCCGAGCAGGGCATGTATGGCATTATGGCCATAGAGCTTTGCTTCCTCGAAGGGCAAAAGGTCGTCCTTTTCAATGAACACTTCGGTGCCCGGCTTAAAACCTGGAATTCTCGTTCGGCTCACCAAAATTCGGTTAAACTGCTCTACAAGAAATGCCCGCTGGATACCGGGCGCTATGGCTGCAAGTTTGCGTTGCTGGATTTCGCCAGGCTCAGTGACGACCCTACTCATCTTACCGATGACGGTGTTAACGAACTGCACTTTTTCCAGGCCACCACCGGCAAGTTTTCTGCTAACGGCTTCATCCAGGATTTCTGCTGCCCGGTTGTTGTTTTCCGCAGTGTAGATTATGGTGGCTCTGGCTCGGCTATTCTTCAGACCCTGGGCTAAAAGTTGCGCGACGCTGGCGGCACCTCCTGCATCATAGAAATCGACCGAGGGCAGACAGGTCGTTATTTGTGTTGATTGAGTAAGGGCTTCAAGAAGAATCGTCTTGTCCCTGGGAACATTTGGGTTGAGCATTTCAACGTTGTCAATTCGCAACACCTCGATGCCATCACTTCTGGCGACGTTGACATTGTAACTGCCGCCATTAGCTCTTACTGCATCGACCAAGTCCTGGTCGATCTCGGCGGCGACGATCCGCGCAAAATTGCCGCTTTGAAATGCCTCTTTGACGAATAGCCCTGCTTGGATGGGGCCAAAACCGAAACCGGTAAAAACGTGCGATGCCATTACACTATCCTGCGGTCTTAACGAACCGGTCGATCTGCCTTGCATCGGTTAGAACTGTCATTTCCAGGTCGTAAATTCTGCTTTTGCCCGGCGCGATGTGAATTAGCGTTTTCTGCTGCCTGGCTTTACCTTGCCCGATCGGCGGATTCGTTCCCGGCTCCAGTGCCGTGACATATTCGCCGGGCCCAAAGTGCTGCCAATTGGCCAGGCACGGTAGTTGCTGCTTTTTGTATTCCATAACCAGCGCAAGACCAATTCGCCGATTGTAAAGCCCGACGGTGCAAAGGCCTTTGCTATCGGCGACAACATCAATAAAGCCGCACGCCTCGCCAGTGCCTTTGTGAGCATCGATGGGCGCGGTGACTTTTCGGAAATTGTGCCGCGGATTGAATATGGCATTATCCATATCTAGGCCGCGCGATACGCATTTGCCCTTGTAGATAATCTGTGTCCCTTCATCGACCAGCGGCCAGCCAAAGTTGCAGTGATACAAAATCATGTGCGGTGCCGGCGTATTGCTCAGGTTTGTGACTACATCGTGAACTCTGACGGTCGGCTCGCCGAGTGTGCTTGATATGGTGCGTCGCAGTTGCAGATTCGGCCCAAAGACACGCGATTCGTTAACGACCGCCGTTATGCTCATCTCCAGCTTCCCGGCGGCTGGATCGGGCTGTAAAATCGCCTCCACCTCGCCCGGGATGTTGCTTATTCGCCCGTGCAGGCCTCGCTCGCCAAACTCATCGACTTCGGGCGGGCCGACGTGACTCAAGCCGCAGGTCGTCAGCAGGCCGCCGGCAAAAGACCAGAGCCACTCCACGCCACGATCAGAACCTGGCCTCGGCGCAGTCACCCCGGCATGGCTGAGCCAGGCAAGACTATATTGATTATAAAAGGCATCAACAATATCCAGAGCCCTGTCGATAACGACTTTGTACCGCAGACCGGAGCCGGTATTTATCCAGGCAATACGCGCACCTTTGCCGGGACCGTTATCTAAAATAGAAGTCTCAATGCCGCCGATTTGCGCAAAGTTGCCGACCTTGTTTTGCCAGTCAGATTTTCGCTTTTTCGTAGCCATCTGGTTTGCCCTTGAATTTTTAACCCAATGCGCTTTGCATCGCATCAAAACTTGAGTAGTTTACGCCGCTGCGGACCGCTTTTAGCATCTTGTCGTAGCATTTGATGTTGCCGTATCTATCGTTGAGCGGCGCTTTTATATATAGTGACGCGAAAAGATTGCCCATCTGCACCGCTTCGGCAAAGTCTATGGTGCCATCTTTGAACCGTTCCAGATTGTTAGCCAGATACGTGATAAGTCCTGCGCGGAATGAGTCCCCTGCCCCAACCAGGTCTACAACCTCTCCTGCCATAAACCGGGATTCGATTCTGTTAGGTCCGCCGGTATGCCCATCCAGGCTGATGTGCTTTTCGTAAGCGCCGTCGCTGACGGTAACGCCAAACAGCTTTGTACGCTTATCTTTTCGCCAGAATCGCTCGGTCAGAAAATCCAAAAAGTGCACGTTATTTTCGTGCTCACTGAATTTGCTCCAGAGACGTTTGCCCGCCAAGGTATTCTCGATCAGCTTGGCTTCGTCACAGGAAGTAAAGAACAACTCGAGCTCGGGCAAAAGCGGCTCCAAAAGCTTGTATTCCTCAACCGACTCACCTGCTTCTATCAGCTCATGGGGATTGCTCGTCAAGGTGTGGCTGTCAACAATAGTGACAGCGCCCCGGCTGCGGCACCACTTAACGAACTCAGCTAAATCTCGGCCTCCATTGGCGTCACCTCTGTCGGATAGGCCGGAGTACATATAGTACACGATCCTCGGCCCTAATCGCTTAACCGCCGGTTTGAACAGCTCAAAATCGAAGTCGTCATTGGCACTGGGAAAATAAGCGATCCCGCCCCTATCGTCTCCGGTGGTGCTACGAATAAATGTTGTCCCTGTAGGCAAAGTCGGGTGAACAAAAGTCGCCGACATATCAATGCCGTTGGCGGTCATTACGTCGTAGAAGAATCTGCCCTGGGCGTCGAGGCCATCGTAATCGCCCTTTCCGAGGTTGACGCCTACCGCGACCTTCAAGCCGGTCCTTGCGATCAGAGGGGCTGAATTGCCTGGCCCGCCGGCGGTGGCAAAACCCTGCTGTATCCACTGGTGCAATTGCTGTTGAGAATAATCGGGCATGTCTTTGGTTTCGCACTTGGCCAGTCCGCCCTTTCCCACCAATTCGTCGGCGAATTCAAAATCCGGCCTTCGCAAATCGGTTACCGCAGTATTTAGAATCAGCACGTCTACCGCCATATTTAGCTTTCTTACTGAACTTTTGCAAAATTGAGATTAGGCACACTTTGAAAAGGAAAAATTTGTTGTCTTATTTTTCCTTTTCAAACATTAACTACTTGATAGATAATTACTTAGCTCGATTATCTAAGGAAATCAAGAAACGGATTTCCTTAAATAATATGTGCCTAATCTCCATTTTGCAAAACTCTTGTTTCTTAGGATCAGGCTCAGTGCATTTCCGCCTCGCATGTCCCGATGGCAGGTCTATAGAAATTGAACTGGACGTTGCGATGTCCCGCCAGAAGTGACATCGGCACGGCGCTGTCGGCGATTTCCTTAGTTATCATAAGCGTAGTCAATCTCATCCCGAAGGGATTATCGTGCATTCCTGCCTGCCAGATGGAGACCTTCTCCACCTTCCAGGTCTCGACCGGCCCTACGGTAATCGCCTTGGTCGGTATGCCGGTTACTACCCCCCCGCCACTGGTCCGCGCATTCTGCATCACCGTAACCGGGTGCAAATCTACAACTCTGGTTCCAAGCCGGCGATATTCCTCCGGCGTTGGCGGTGCGTTCTTATATTTCCCTTCTCGCCTAACGGGGTCGTTGAACGCCCAATGCTTTATGTCGCCCTGGCCACCCTGCATAATCGCACAGCGAACGCCTTGCCAGCTCTTGACGTACTCGGTGACGTCGGCTTTTGGAAAATGAATATTACAGGCGGGCATTTTCAACTTCGGATCAATCCGGCCGAAGCAAAGCTCCATATCCGCTCTGGCAAAAGACAGCGGGTGCGTCCGCGGCACTTCTTTGCCGGCCATATACCATTCGTCCATTCCCCAGAAATGAGCGTTTTTAAGATTCAGCCCAAGCTCATTCACGATGCGCGCGACAAGTGGAAGCTGCTCGGTCGGCCCAATCGGACCACATATACCAACGGGATTATCCGCCGTCGCTTGCTTCCATGCCGTGACATATTCCAACGCCTCAGCCAGATAAAACTCCTCCAGAGTGTCGTAAAATACAACCTTGAACCCTTCCCTGCTAAGGCCCGCCATATCTTTTTCTGTGAGTTTGGCTGCATCGTTAAGAATCTGGTCGTCGAGCGTGGTATAGTCCCACCAGTCCGGCGCCAAGATGCTGATTTTTCGTGCCATCCTTGCTCTCCTTATACTGCGTGCACCAAGTCGCCAAGCTCAGCCTTGAGGATATTATCCTGCGGATAGGCGTGCCCCAAATGCTGCCTGAAGCCCTCGCCAAAATGTGAGCCTATCTGTTGCCCTCTTTTTTCACTCAAGTTTTTCATCGCGATAACATAGTTGTCCATTCCGTGATGTTTAAGCAGCCAATTGCGCTGGCTCTGGTGGCAGCAAAGCATCTTTTCTTTGGTCTGCATCACACTGGTTACATCAACAATTGTACTCGGCTTTATCTGCGTTCCGAGCTTGTCTTTGCCGTCCGCAGGGTCAAAATAATATAGATACGGTATCGGCTCAAATGGCTCAACACCAGGAGTCTCGACATTTACAACGCCGCAGGCAAAGCAAGCTGTTTGGGCGACTTTGCTTGCCATTTCGTGGTCGACCATATAATCCGCCGGACTGCAAGTAAGCACAATACTCGGGCGGACTTTGCGCACCAACTCAATAGCTTTGAACAGCGTCGGCCTGTCATACATAATGAAAATATCATCGCATTCCAGGCAGTGATAGCTGCTGCCCAAAAGCTTCGCGGCTTTGGCGGCCTCAGCCCTGCGGATTCTGCTAATTTCTTGCCGGCTGTATTCAACCGTGCCGCAATCACCGGGCGTCATTGTGGCAATATGGACCTGCCAGCCTTTTTTACGAAGTAGCGCCAGCGTCCCCGCACAGAAGAACTCCGCGTCATCAGGGTGAGCACCCAAACTCAAAACCGTCTTGTCTCTGTCCCCAGCCATAGGTTCGCAATCCGTAACCAATTCTATTTGCCCATCAGGTGGTCGATTATCAGCATATCCAGCTCCTCATAATCACGCTGCGCTATCAACTTCTTTAGCTGGTTTTGGTCAATACTCCGAACGATTTCGACCAGGCGTAGAAAGATTGTCCGGCTGTTAGCTAAGTGCTTGGTAGCGACTTGCTGTTTTTGAGTCCGCATAGCCTTTACATCGAGGCCCACGAATTCGCCCTTGTTGCCGTAGTCATACGCATCCAGCACGCGCGCCTGATTGAAAGCCCTGCGCAAGTTAATTGCGCCGAAGGTCCTGTCTTCATCGAACTTCAGGCCATTCTGGTCGTTAAGGTGCACAGTAAACAGCTTATCATAAGCAAGGGCAAAGCCCATTTCATCCGAAGGGTCGAGACCAGCCAAAATTACGTGGGCGGTTTCTATATTGACTCCGACCCGGCTTGGGTCATCGGTAAGATAGCTGATAGCGACCGCATGCCCGGTGGTTGGAATATACGCCTGGTCCATCGGCTCGTTCGGCTTTGGCTCAATCGCAATCTTTATTTGCGAATTGTAGGCCAGCATATCGTTTATAGCCTCTACAATCTGCTCCACCGCGACTTTGCTGTCCTTAGCCTCGCGGACGTATGTCCCTTCCCGCGCTAGCCAGAGAACAATGAGTTTTGTGCCCAGCGCATCAGCGATGTCAATCATCCGCCGGCTTCGCTCCTTTGCATACTTGCGACAGGCCGGGTCATTCGACGTATATGCGCCATCAATAGTACGCGGGTCTTCCCACAGTCGCGGCGCAACAAATTCCGCCGCGAGCCCCTCATTTTGAAGCAGCTTGCGGACCTGTTTTGCCTTTCTAACAATCTGGTTGGCGTTGAGCTCATCCATATTCGGCACGGCGTCGTCATCGTGAAACTGTACGCCGTCAAAACCAAGCTTTTTATACATCTTGAGCTTATTGGCAAACGCAATCGGACGCCTGACCGGCGGCCCAAATGGATCTGCGCCTTCATGAATATTCCAGGGTCCAAATGAAAAACGATATTTTCCAGCCATTTTCTCTCTCCTTTCGTTTTCCAGGCACTAAATCTGGGGTGCCATTTCGCAGAAAATTGAGTCTTTCTATACACCTTTTGCCCGCATCCGGATCGAGTAGAGGCAAGTCTGTGCTGTAATAAAAAGTGTATGTCGGTCTTTACCGCCGAAGGTAACGTTTGCGGTCCAGCCTGCGGGCACGTCAATATGCTCGATTTCCTTGCCAGCCGGATCGAAAACGGTGACGCCTTTGCCCGTCAGATAGATATTACCCTCGTTGTCGATTGTCATGCCGTCCGAACCCATCGAGCAAAAGAGCTTTTTGTTTGAAAGTGTGCCATCAGGATTGGTCTGATACACATAAGCCTTTTTTGCCCCGATGTCCGCCACATAAAGCAGTTTGCCGTCGGGCGTGCCAATAATTCCGTTAGGCTGGACCAGGTCGGTAGTGACGCGGATAAGCCCTTTGCGGTCGGGCGTCAGATAGTACACGTGCTGGCCATCCTGCTGCATCGCCGGGTCACGGGTCCAATAGGGCCTCTTGTACAGCGGGTCGGTAAAGTAGATGCCCCCGTTGGGGGCGATCCAGAGGTCGTTGGGGCCATTCAACTTTCTGCCCTTGTAGTCCTTAACCAATACGGTGACGTTACCTTTCATGTCGATCAGCCACAGCTCGTTATTGAGGTCGGCACAAGCAAGAAGATTGCCCTCTTTGTCGAAATAAAGCCCGTTGGCTCTTCCTGGGCTTTCGTGAAAGATAGACAGCTTGCCGTCCACCGACCACTTGTGAATTCGATTGTTCGGCTGATCAGTGAAGAATATGTTTCCCTCGGCATCGACAGCCGGCCCTTCCGTAAATTCAAAGCCGCCCGCAAGTTTTTCTAACTTCGCTCCCGGGGCGATGACGCCTTGTTTCTCGGCAGTTTCTGCCGGCGTGACAGCCACCAGCTCAATGCCGGTGCCCTTGCCCAGGTTGCGAGAATATTTCTTCTCGGTCGGATTGTTCCAGTGCTCGTGGACGCCCAGACTTTCCAGGGCTTTTCCATCGCCTTCCGGATCGTATGTCGTGCCGGAAGGAGGCTTATTTGCCAACGCTGCCTCATGCAGATAGTTGTCGGGATTGCCCACAACATCGACGACCTTGGGATTGCCGGCTTGTTCATTTCGCAGAAAGTCAAGCCCCACAGAATCGATCGCCACCATATCCTGCGAAGCCAGTATGCTGGAGAACCAGTCATCGCCAAAGGACGCAAATTTTATAACACCAGAGGTCTGGTTTTTGGCAGGGTACAATCCGTCAATCATATATAGCAGCGTTTTGCCGCCCACGTGTTTGTGCCCATTTAGATCAACCAGGCAGTTATAGGAACCCATAGGGTTGCTTCGGCTGCTGGAATTGTGCAGCGGGCTGGGCGTCCAGCCACCACCGTCAGGGAAATAGGTCGTGCCGAAATGGTTCTTTGCGCACAATGTAATGCCGCACAGCGTGTGAGCCCTCAGCAGCGCCAGGTTGATCACATACTTGGCCTGGGTGACACATTGCGGCAGGTAAGCAGTGCCGGCCTTCGTCTGAAGCGGATTGGTGCTGTCGTGAACGGCGGCGACTCGGCCACTACGGGCAATGTCGGGCGCCACCACGAATGTGACACTCTGGAAATTGGAGTCGGGATTGCTCCTGATCTTGTTATAGATGGGGTCGCCAATATACCGCGAGGCATCGTATATCGTAATCGCAGAGCCGGGCACGCCCGCTTCCGTTATAAGTTGATGCACAAGCGAATAAACGACTTGAGGGCTCGGATAGCCGCCATCCGGCTTCCAATCGCCTCCGCGGTCCTGATTCACGTTGATCTTGATGGCGATCTTCTCCGACTTCCTGTATCCGAGATCGCCGAAGCCTCTGGACTTGTTGAAGTACCGAAACAGTGCGTCCCAGGCGGCAGAATCGCTGCTGGCCCCTGTCAGGGACCTGACACCAGGCGACACCATCGCATCCACTGCCTTCTGGTCTGTATTGTTGTCGTCCCACCAGTTGCCGGCAGAGCCGTCCCAATTGGCGGCGCTGGCATCACGAACCCACACGACGCGACCGGGATATATACCCCTGGCCGTACCTATGGGGCTGTTGGCCGGCTCGCTTGGCGAAAAAGCCGCCGCAGCCGGATTGCTCTGGGTCGCACAAACAGAGGCCCAGATTATAGCGATAGCCGCTGCAACGCAGGTCGCTGCCAGTACATACCGCGACCGGTGCGCCAGATACCTGGCTCTACGGTATGCTATCGTCGAGCCAATCAGCCCGGCGACCCACACTACAAAGCCGCTCGCCAGCGGCACAGCCACCCGCTGGCAGGGATATGTCGCCCTACTCGGCTTGGGTACGACCCGCAGTAGAAACCAAACAAGCGCAAGCAGCCCCGTTACAGGTAGCAGCCCTGCCCGCCGGCAGGCGTCCCCAAGCGGACTGAGCCAGCCGAATGGGACAGCAGGCCAATGCCTTAGTCGTTCCGCGTGAAACTTTTTGCCCGTCTTAGGGCAGACTTCGGCGAGCTCAGTCGAGCCGGTCTTTACAGCGTGCCTTTTCATCTTATGCCCTTTCAGATGCTTTCAGATGTTTTACATCAGCACAATTGTAGATTGACGATTGTAAGTTGACAATTGAAAATTCATCTGATGCAGGCCGCTCTTGCAGCACCGGCTGTCCTGGTGTAGACTAAGCGGCAAGCTCTGAATGCATTATCCTTTGCGATTGCGATTTTGCTCTGAATCCGGAGAGGTGTCGGAGTGGCTGATCGAGCCGGTTTCGAAAACCGGTGTTCGCCTTTGGCGGACCGCGGGTTCGAATCCCGCCCTCTCCGTTATTTCTTCAGAAGCCAGATTTCGGTGATTCGGGATTGCTCACGCCAATTCAGATGAGCTTCGTCCGGCTGATCCCAAGTGATGACAAGCTTACCGCTTTGCACCGCATCTCGCGGTACGGGAAAATCTTTGAGCTCACCAATCCTCTTGTTGCCGTACAATGTAGGTTCAATCCGCACTTGGTTGATCCTCGTCAAAGCATCGCCATAACCTGTCATACGAAGCACATAGTCGGCATTTGGATCAATCTGTTCATATCTTACGGCGATTGGCCAGTCCATACTGACCTGCCAAGACAACCGCTTTCGGCTGAAGCCATCATCCCACCACCAATAACCCGGATTAGGATTTCTGGTCATGAGGGGATCTGTGCGCCATTCTTCTGCCCGTACGACATGGGGCGATTTTGCTATATTACCCACATCGTCGTAAAAGCTGCCTACTCCCGGATTCTCCCACGTACAGATTTCTTTCAGCCGCCTTAGCTTCTCGCCCTCGGAATCCATTGCATGGATTCTCTCAAACTCATCTTCCAGCCACCAGCGGTTATTCAAAGGGTAATCAACATAATCCAGAATTGCGCCGCGCTCAGGCCCACTGGCCTGATATTTTTTGACGCTTGTCTGGAGTCCTATACTCTTAAACAGATCATCGCACAGCCTCACAACTCGCTGGCGTAATTCAGGCGCAGCCGGTTCTGTAACCGCACGACATAGGATAGACCAGGCATCTTCCATAGCCTTGTCCGCACCAACTTTGGGTGCCTTGGCAAGAGCGACATTGGCTTCTTTTTCAAGTTCCGTCTCGTACAGTAGCCGCCGTCGTGTGTAGGCATCGTAAATGCTCCTAAGCAGACACAATTGCCACCGCCAGTTATCCTTCAACTCCAATGCATTGGCTTGTAAGGTACGCCAGTAGCAAAGCGTACTTTCCACAGCGTCATTTTCTGATAAAGGACCTTCCCAGTTTTTTTCAAGGGCCAGGATGCCGTCCGCGGCTGATTCTGCCAAGTCAGGTCGAAAGAATACACGGGCATAATCCCTTAGCACTTCCCGTACGTCAACCTGCGGGTCCCAGCCGCGAGCGCTCCAAATCACCTTGTTCACATCATCGTGAATCCCGTCTGAATAGGTAATGAAGCCATCCGTATAAGGCGCTAGCCAGTCGTGGATGAGTGCGTAGTACACAGGCCGGGGATTTGGGCACTCCCGACCCAAGGTTAGGCTGAAAGCTGGATCCCACCAGGGGACGGGATACTGACAGCGCACGGTGTGGGTGATATCGGGATAATGGCGCAATCTATACTTTTTAGCAAGGCGCTGGCGTGTTTCCGGAATTGGCGGACTCGATGGCCCTGCCACCAACCCGCCCAGCCAATCCGGTTTGTGTTTGTTGATATAGGAGTAGACGTACTCAACCTGCTCATCGTTAAAACCCTGGAGTGACAGCCACACCCGCGCATCAGGATGCTGAGCAACTAGCTGCTCAGCGATGTCGTTAAGAAATGGAAGTAATAGCCGGGGGTGATTCATGCCAGGATCCCCGCCCGGCACAAACACGGCATTTAACCTTGGGCAAGCCCTATAAAACGACTCATGCCTTCTCAGTTCCGCCACGCGTTTTGCCTCATCATTGAGGTCAAATACGACCGGCGTCCAGACCCAGTAATCAAGGTCGTAGCGGTCGCATATTTTGCTCAGAAGTATGTTCATCTGGTCACGCGGAACAGTCATATGCGGACTTGATTGTTCATCCTGAAATGGGATGTTCTCAATGCAATTGGTTCCAAAGATGATAAGATCACGAATATGTTGTTCATACGTGGACGCATTCCAAGCATCGTAGGAATTGGCTCGAGCACGGTAGCCCAGTTGATGACCGCGAATCGGGTAAGCCGGCGAGGTGGCAATATCTGTTGTCTTGGCCAAAGAAACGCTACAGGGGCCCCAATCCAGCAGTCTCAACAGGCGTCCTACACCAAAGAGTACGCCTCTGGCGTCAGCGCCAACGATCCAAACCACGGATTCACCTTGCCTGTGTTGCTCCACACAAATGCGGTACCCCTCCGGCTTAAATTCGGGCAGTTCTTGGCAGTCGCGGCGTGGGACCTCCAAGTCAGCAAGCTCATTTGTAGAACGTGTGGCAATAGCAATCGCAGGTTTTCCAATATCGTATTTGCTTGAGATCTGCCACCTCAATCCCGTACGTTTCTGTACTTCCTCCTGCAGCATCTGAGCGGCAACGCCTTCCATCTTAGAATGTGGTTTCTCGGCGATCAGAATTACGGTTTCTTTTAAGTCAATGCTTTGAGCCTTGGTGGATTGCACACTCAAAGCCGCAAGGAAAGAACATATCCAAAGGCCATATATCATGTCCTGATTATAATCCATTGTGGGCTTACCAAATAGATATAATACCGCAGACAAGAACAGTTTCGGGGGCCTGACAGGCTTTCGTTACAGGCTTGCATGATGCGCCCCCACAAGCTAAAATATCGTGCCGCCCCCGCGTCTTCCTGTCGGAAGATAGGAGCGGGGGGAATATTGGCTTGGTGCGATCAATAAGAACAACGCTGACCAGACAATAGGGATTGCCAGATATGAATGCCAAGCAGATTAAAGACACCATCGCCAGGGGCGGCAGAGTATATGGAACGCTTATCACCTCGATGGCTTCGAACTGGCCGGCACACATAGCAAAAACAGGGATCGACTTCGTTTTTATTGACACCGAACATATCCCCCTAAACGCCGAAACGGTGTCACAAATGTGTAGGGTCTACGCGGCGTGCAATATGGCGCCGCTGGTTCGTATACCATCGGCAGATCCGTGCCAGGCAGCCCGAGCGATTGACAGCGGAGCGGCAGGAGTCGTCGTACCCTACGTCGAGACTGATAAGCAGGTCCGTGACGTCGTAGGGGCTGTGAAACTGAGACCACTAAAGGGCAAGAAATTGGATAATATGCTCAATGGTACTGAATCGCCTCAAGCGGAATTGAAGGATTACTTGCGCAATTACAACGCTAACAATCTCTTGCTCGTCAACATCGAAAGCTGGCCGGCTATTGAGAATCTGGATGCCATTCTTTCCACGCCCTCACTGGATGGCATAGTAGTCGGCCCGCATGATTTGTCTTGCTCGCTCGGAATACCAGAGCAGTACGAACACCGCAAATTCACCGAAGCTCTGAAAACAATAGCGGATAGTACAAATTCCAAAGGCCTTATCTGTGGCATACATTTCATGGGTTGCGGCCCGACTGCGCTAGCCATCGACTGGGTTAGGCTTGGCTACAACTTGGTTATCCAGCATGCGGATGTCCTCTATGTGGCTCAGGGTTTGAGCAAGGACCTCGAGATGATTCGAAGGGCATTAGGCGACAATGTGGGCTGAAAAAGAAGCCACAGATTACACAGAAATAAAGAAACGGGATAATTCCTCTGAGCTCTCTGTGGCCTCTGTGGCAAAAAATGAGGAGTTATGAAATGTTGCTAAGGATAGTCTTCACGGGTCTGGTTACGTGCTTGGCTTCGTGGCACGGCCATCCTGGCCGTGAACTCACGGGCTGGAAGCCCGTGCCACCGAGCGATCAAGGATGGATTTCGCTATTTGATGGCCAAACACTTACTGGCTGGAAAAGCAGCGAGAACCCCGGAACATTCAGTGTGCACGACGGCGTAATTGTGGGTAGCGGGCCAAGAAGTCACTTGTTCTATGTTGGGTCGGTTGAGGATGCAACTTTCAGGGATTTTGAATTGAGGGCGGACGTGATGACCAAACCGGGCTCTAATTCGGGAATATACTTTCATACGGAGTATCAACAAGCAGGTTGGCCCAGCAAGGGTTACGAAGTCCAGGTGAATAATACGCATAGTGATTGGAGAAAGACGGCCAGTTTATACGGCGTGAAAGATGTTCGTGACTCTCCAGCCAGGGACGATGAGTGGTTTACTCTGCACATCATCGTCGACGGCAGGCATATTACTATCAAGGTCAACAACAGGGTCGTCAACGAGTATACCGAGCCGGAACAGATCGTAGCAGGCAGCACCGACCAAAAGCTGCCCAGCGGCACGTTTGCCCTACAGGGACATGATCCGGGCAGCACAGTCTATTACAAAAATATTATGGTCAGGCCGCTGCCAAGACCTAATTTCCCCATAGTTGACTACCACGTGCATCTTAAGGGCGGCTTGACGTTAGAGCAAGCCATTCAAAATGCAAGGCAACGGCAGGTAGCGTTCGGCATCGCTGGGAATTGTGGACTTGGCTTTCCAGTGACCGATGACCAAGGATTGCAGCGGTTACTGAAGCTTCTCGAGGGCCAGCCTGTCTACAGGGGCATGCAGGCAGAAGGGCGCGAATGGCTGGGGCTTTTCTCGAAGGATATGATTGCCAGGTTCGATTATGTGTTCACGGACGCTATGACGTTCACCGACAAACGAGGTAAGCGCACACGGCTCTGGATTCAAGATGAGGTCCAGATCGACAACAAAGAGGATTTTATGGATCTGTACGTTAACCAGATTGTGTCGATTCTGAACAATGAGCCGATTGACATCTATGCCAACCCGACTTTTCTGCCAGCCGGCATAGCCGCAGAGTACGATGCCCTGTGGACAGAACAGCGAATGGATAGGGTTATCAGTGCCGCCGTCAAAAATGACGTGGCTATAGAAATCAACGCCCAATTTCTTATCCCTAGCCCGGCCTTCATAAAGAGAGCTAAGAAGGCAGGTGTAAAATTCTCGTTTGGCACAAACAATGGGGGCAGCGAATTAGGTCATCTTGAGTACTGCCGTCGAATGGCGCGGGAATGTGAGCTAACAGCAAAGGATATGTTCACGCCGAAGCCCGAAGGTGCCAAGCCGATCCAGACCCGGCGAGTTTCCCGCTAAGCGTGTCTGGAAGATTGCAGTAATCAGGGGTATCGTTCTGCCGTGCCGCTTCAGATAGCATCCACCCGCAGCAAACTCTTTTATCAGGGCATTTTGTTTCAAACCTCGACCCCTAATTCCATTTTGCGACAAACCAGTGGTCTTCACCATCGAATATCCTCGATAGGCACATTTCATCAATTCTGGTCTTGCCCCCGAAAGTCGGTCGATGTCGTATGAGGGGTTTCCGGAACATATTGTTGGCGTGCGAAGCGTTTGAACGGTAGAAGGTTTGGCTCGAGTCGGAGCAGGCAGGTTCCTGCCTTGCCCTTTCTCTGGGCACCGAGACCGCGGAGCTCGCCGAGTCTTTCGACTTCAATTTATTTTCTTTCTTCTCTGTGCTCTGGGCGTTCTCTGCGGTTAAGTACCACTGTCGCCATTGAGCCTGACCATGTTCTGGGCGATCTCTGAGACTCTGGTGCGAAGGACTCTTGGCGCCAGCACCTGCACCTGGTCGCCGTAGCCGAGTATCCACCAGGTTATTTCGCCCAGGCCGTCAACGCGAAACTCCACCGTAGCCGAACCATCCGGATTACGGGCGACTTTTTGGGTGCTGTGCCATTGTACCTCGGCGACATTCTCCGCTACTTTGGGCAGAAACCGCAGCTTTACGTTGTAGATTCGACCTTCCGGAATCATCGACCAGGCCCTGCCGAGATAGTCTGCCAGGTCGAATTTATCCCCACCGAGAAAGCATCTATCTGTGATTTCCAGCTCCTTAATCCGGCTGAGCTTAAAAGTGCGAACACTTTTATGCAGGTCGGAGAAGCCCAGCACGTACCACGCCCGGCAGTTATAGAGCAGATGATAGGGACAAAGCTCAAGCTCGATAATTTTGCCATCGAACAGAGAATGGTAGTGGAGGCTCACCCTGCGTTTATTGAGGATGGCTTTTTGCAGTTGCGCAAAGGTCTGGTCGAGCAGGTCCATCGGCGCCTGGGCGGCGGCCTTGGCGGAGATATTTCGTAAGGCGCTGTTGCAGTATTGCCTGATCTTGGCGGGCAGGTTATTCTCGATTTTCAAGGCAGCCAATAGCGCCGACCTTTTGAACGGCAACTGTATTTGTTTACTGGCCTCGTGGGCCAAGAGAAGCAGACTCAACGCCTCCTGCAGGCTCAAATCGACCGGCGGCAGAAAAAACTCAGGGTCTATCGCATAGCCACCTGCCCTGGCGTCATAATGATATGGAACGCCTATAGTCTGCAATTCATTCAGGTCGCGGAAGATCGTCCGTCGGCTCGTTCCAAACATCTTCGACAGGTCGCCGACGGCGTAACTTTTTCCGGCTTGCAGTGTGGTCAATATCTGCATTACTCTGCTTATTCTGCTGCTTTTCATAACTGCGATTGTACGTCACCACGGCAGCGAAGTCAAAATGTTCTGTCTGCCCCGGCAGCGGGTGCTAACACTGCGGCGAATGCTAATTGCAGTTGACTTGGCCTGACCATGCAGTTAGAATCCTGCGGCTCTTTAGAAACCCCGCGTGAAACGCGGGGCTAAATATTTAGCCTGCGGTTTTACCGCAGGTTCACGTTGCTTTTCGGTACTAACTTAACAGGAGGACAAGAACCGTGGCTACACCGCTCGAAAAATGGGTCCAGCAGCAGGCGGCGCTTACTAAGCCGGACAGGATTTATTGGTGTGACGGCTCTGAACAGGAGGCGCATCGGCTCATCGAGATAGGCTTGAAAAAGGAGAAGATTGAGCAGCACAACGTCTTCCACGAGCTCAGTCACAAAAATTGGCCCAACTCCTATCTGCACAGAAGTCACCCAACAGATGTTGCCCGAACGGAGCAATTGACTTTTGTGTGCCAGGCTGACAAAGAAACGTCCGGCCCAAACAATAACTGGATGGAGCCGGAACAGGCCAAGGAAAAACTTGCCAAGCTGACCGATGGCTGTATGCGCGGCAGAACTATGTATGTTATGCCTTATATGATGGGACATCCTGAATCGCCTTACGCCAAGGCATGTGTGCAACTGACCGACGTCAGCTACGTAGCCGTCAGTATGAGAATAATGACCAGAATGGGCAAAAAAGTCCTCGAAAAAATCGGCACCAGCGACAACTTTGTAAAAGGAATCCATTCCGTGGGCGATTTCGACCCGAACAAGCGTTTCATTATGCACTTTCCTGACGAAAATCTTGTCTGGAGCATAGGCTCCGGCTACGGCGGAAACGCGCTACTTGGCAAGAAATGTTTTTCTTTGAGAATCGCGTCCTGGCTGGGCTTCAAAGAAGGCTGGCTCGCGGAGCACATGGTCATTATGGGCATCGAGGACCCGCAAGGTAATGTGAACTACATTGCCGCCGCTTTTCCAAGCGCGTGCGGCAAAACAAATCTGGCAATGCTCCAATCGACGCTGCCTGGCTATAAAGTATGGACGTTGGGCGATGATATTGCCTGGCTAAATGTCGGGCCGGACGGCAGGTTGTATGCGATCAATCCGGAGGTCGGATTTTTTGGGGTCGCGCCGGGGACATCTATGAAAACCAATCCCAATATGGTGCGGACATTAAAGACCGCCAGCTTTTATCCGACTCTCTTTACCAATACCGCTCTGGATGTCGACGCGAATGAGCCATGGTGGGAGGGAATGGATGGGCCAGTACCCAAAAATATCGTTGACTGGCAGGGTAAATCCTGGAACACGTCGATGGACACCAAAGCGGCGCATCCTAATTCCCGCTTTACTGTATCCATATATAATTCGTCCACGCTCTCGAAGGAATTCGACAACCCCAACGGCGTGCCGATCTCAGCGATACTTTTGGGGGGCAGGCGTACGCAACTGATACCTCTGGTCACGGAGGCGTTTGATTGGCAGCACGGCGTATTCTTAGGTGCAAGGACCGGCTCGGAGACCACCGCTGCCGCCGCCCATCAGGTAGGCGTGCTGCGAAGAGAGCCGATGGCAATGACTCCTTTCTGCGGCTACAACATGGGCGACTATTTCGGGCACTGGCTGAGCATCGGCAGCAAACTAAAAGCTCCGCCCAGGATATTCGCGGTGAACTGGTTCAGGATGGATGACGATGGTAAATTCATCTGGCCTGGATTCGGCGAAAATATAAGGGTGCTAAAATGGATTATAGACAGGGTAAATGGCCGAGTCGCCGCACGCCAGACGCCTGTCGGGCTGATTCCACGTATGGAAGATTTAGAGCTTGAAGGGCTAAATATCAATAAAGAAAATTTGGCGAAGCTGTTTGAAATTGACCCGCAGGCCTGGCAGGCGGAATTGCAGGATATAGAGACATTTTTTGACCAATTTGGCCAGCGTATGCCTTGCGAAATCTGGCAGGAATATCAATCGCTGAGTAAGAACCTGCGGTAAAACCGCAGGAAAACCCCCAAATAAATTTGGGGGCTAAATACAAATGAATATTTAGCCCCACAATTTATTGCGGGGTTCTTAATTCCTGTTAAAAGGATGACGCAAATGAAAAAGAAAACTGTTCGTACCGGAATTATCGGTGCGGGTTTTGCTGCGAGATTTCACTTCGAGTGCATCAACAGAGTCGCCGGCACTACCATAGAAATCGAGGGCGTCTACGCGATAGATACCGAACAGGCAAAATCATACGCAAAAGAGCGAGACATCCGCCGCTACGACAGTCTGGAAAAGCTCATCGAGAAGGTCGATGTGATTCACGTTTGCACGCCGCCGGTCGTTCACGAGCAAATCGCAGTTGCGGCACTTAAAAAGGATAAGTTTGCCATTGTAGAAAAGCCGCTCACCGGATACTTCGGCAACGGCTCAGAAGACTTTAACGGCGATACCTTCCCTAAGCAGCAAGCTCTCGATCAGGCCCTATCGAGCGTAAAACGGATGCTGCAGGCCGAGAAAAAAAGCAAGGGCAAAATCCTGTACGCTGAGAACTGGGTTTACGCCCCATCTATTCAGAAGGAACGGGAAATCATAGAAAAGACCGGCGCACAAATCCTCTGGCTGCACGGCGAGGAGGCGCATAGTGGTTCGCACGCAGCCACATACGGATTCTGGAAGTTCTCGGGCGGCGGCTCGATGATCGGTAAGGGCTGCCATCCGCTGACAGCAGCGCTTTATCTTAAACGCGTAGAGGGGACCGCCCGAGCCGGCAAGCCAATCCGCCCCAAAGCCGTGTCCGCACGCACTGCCGCCCTAACCAGGCTGAAGACGTTCCAGGATAAGGGACATATCAGGGCCGACTACCACGACATCGAAGACTTCTCCATAATGCACGTGGTTTTTGACGACGGCACGATTGCGGATATATTCGCCTCTGATATTATCCTGGGCGGCGTCCATAACTGGCTTGAAATCGCTGCGAATAACCATCGGACTATCTGCCATATCAACCCAACTACGGCAATGCAGACATACAATCCGGTGCACGAATACTTCCAGGATGTCTATGTGGTGGAAAAGATCGGCACAAAACAGGGCTGGTCAAACCCTTCGCCGGACGAAGATTGGTTCACCGGCTATCCTCAGGAGATGGAGGCCTTCTACCGGACCATTGCCTACGGCGAGCCGGTTGAAAGCAACAGCAGCCTGGCGGCGGATTGCATCGCGACAATTTACAGCGCGTACGTCTCGGCGGAAAAGAAAGGGGCCGAGGTCGCTATTAAGGATTAGTGCTAATGGAGTTCTCGCCTTCGGTATATGAGCACGCCGCCAGAGTGATTAACGGCAATCCCTGGGAGGTGTCACGAAATCGGCAGCTTCTGGCTCAAGGTAACATAGAAGCCTTTCGCCTGTATAACCATCGCCCTGTAGTGGTCGGCATAGATATTTATAATCTGGAGGCTGAGGCATACGGTGCGCCTGTTGATAGACCCAGCGGCAATGGAATCCCTGCCATTTCCAGGCACATCTATTCTACGCTAGAAGAATTACTGGCGCTAAAGCCGCTCGACCCGAAAAAAGATGGCCGAATTCCGATGGTCATACAGGCCGCTAAGCAGGTCGCCCGGCGATGTCCTGACGCCGATGTGAGAATACCTTTGGGCGGCCCTTTTTCGATAGCGGCCAATTTAATGGGGTTTGAGGCTCTACTTTGTCAGGTTATGGCAAGGCCGAGTGTCGTTACCGAAACTCTGCTGCATTTGGTGACCGGGCAGGTGCGGTTTGCCCAGGAAGTTGTGGACAATGGCCTGGATATAGCGTTTTTTGAATCGGCGGCGACGCCGCCTTTGTTGTCCCCTGCCCAGTTCAGGGACGTCGAGCTACCCGCTCTAAAAGAAATAATGGAAAAGACTGCCGAAGTTGTCGGCCATCCCGTGCCCTGCATCATCGGCGGAAATACCGCCCCAATTCTTGAAGCGATGCTGGAAACGGGAACCGGGTACGTTTGCTGCCCGGCAGAAACCGACCAGCGAGTGTTTATGGAAAAAATCAGGGCGCATCCTGAGGTGATGGTCAGAATCAATATGGACCCCAGGCCAATGACTGCCGGGAATATCGAGGCTGTCCGAGCCGAAGTTGACAGAGTTCTGGCGCTGGCTGAAAATAGAAAAAAAGTCTGCCTGGGCACGGGATGTCTGCCGTACGAAACCGACCCGGAAATCGTAATCAAAACACGAGAGTATATTCTATCGAAGACCACGTAAGAGTATTCCAGAAGGGAAATAGAGTTATGGCGGAGAGCCGTACTGAAAAAGAACGCCAACTGATATTGGCTGCCCGGCAGAGAGGTAAAGCAGCGCTTTTCAGGACTTATCTCAAGTTGTCAGGGCCAGGTTGGCTCCAGAGCGGCATAACTATCGGCGGGGCGTCATTTTCATCGAGTCTGTACCTGGGCATATTGTCCGGCTTTACGTTTTTATGGCTACAGCCCCTTTATATGATATTGGGCATCGTCATGCTCTCGGCAATCGCATACGTAACTCTTTCCACGGGCGAGCGACCGCTGAGAACGATAAATTCGCAGGTCAATCCGGTGCTCGGATGGGGCTGGCTGTTTGCAACTATGGCCGCTAACCTGGTTTGGTCGCTGCCGCAGTTTACCCTGGCAACTCGTGCAATTCAGCAGAATCTTCTGCCCAACCTGGTCGGGCCGCAAGTTTTGCCGGACCCGTGGGGCAGGATACTGGTTGTCTGCTTCCTTCTTGTAATCTGTATCACTGTGACGATGTTCTACGGCGCCGGCGTCCGAGGCGTCAGAATCTTCGAGGTAATCATAAAGGCCCTTGTCAGCCTGATCCTATTGTGTTTCTTTGCCGTCATCCTGAAGCTGGCTTTCAAGCAGGGCGGCATAAACTGGGGCAAGGTTCTGGCAGGACTAATACCCGACCCGCGATTCTTTTTTGGACCCGCAGAAGGGTTCACCCCGTATCTTGCCGCCGTTGCCGAAAATTGTCGCCAGTTCTGGACAAATCTTATCGTCAACCAGCAGAATGCCACCATGATAGCCGCAATGGCTGCAACGGTGGGCGTTAATATGACGTTTCTATTTCCATACTCGATGCTGCGGCGGGGCTGGGGCAGGCAATTCCGCAGCCTGGCAATCTTCGACCTTTCGACAGGCCTATTCATACCGTTTGTCCTTGCAACCGGCTTTGTCGTAATGGCGTCGGCTTCGCGATTCTACACCGTGTCTGAGCCGGGTTTTGTGCCCCAAGAAGCGCGGACAAACACGGACGACAAACGGACTGACGCGGAAGGATCAGTCAGTGGTCGTCCGCTTCAAGTCCGTGACAGTCAGTGTTTAACGGTTGAGCCCGCAAAAAATCTTGTCGGGCCTTACAAGGCGCTGCTGAAACGTCGGCTGGCGTTCGAAATAGGCAATGATGCGGTAGCTAAACTTTCAGCCGAGCAGTTACAGCAACGTACCGAGGCACTGCCATACGCCGACAAGAAAATGGCTGCTATGCTTGTCAAGCGAGATAACATTAACCTGGCGGAGACATTGACGCCTCTTACGGGTAAAGTAGTTGCACAATATCTCTTTGGCCTGGGCGTGATGGGACTGGGCATAAGTGCCGCAACGATGCTAATGACCATCAACGGGCTGTGTCTGTGCGAGCTACTAGGTAGGCCGCCGACGGGTTGGACACAGAGGATTGGTGCTTTGATCGTCTCGGTCGGGGCTTTGGGCGCCATCTTCTGGGACCAGCCGGCGCCCTGGCTGGCAATGCCGACCTCGGCGTTCTGCTCCATATTGCTGCCGATTGCATACTTTACATTCTTTATCCTTATGAACCAGAAAAGCACGCTCGGCAACAGTATGCCGCGAGGCGCTAAACGCATTATCTGGAATGTCCTTATGGCCTTGGCGACCATCGTGGCAACATTTATCAGTATGTGGAGTCTCTGGACCTGGCTGAAAGCCTGGAGCATCGTGATAGTAGCTGCCTTTGTTGGGCTTGTTTTGGTCGTGCATTTTGCCCGCAAAAGTAAGGTTGCCGCATGACAGGCGAGCAATGGGAAAAACTGCTAAGTGTTATAAATGGCGAGCTGCTCGATCCGCTGCCGGTCGGGTTCATTATCGACAGTCCCTGGCTTGCAGGCTGGGCAGGCGTCTCGATGATGGACTACTTCGCCAGCGAGCAGATGTGGTTCGAGGCAAATCGCAAGGCTGTCCGCCGATTCCAGGATGTGATGTTTCTGCCCGGCTTTTGGGCTGAATTCGGTATGTGTACCGAGCCGTCCGCTTTTGGCTGTAAATGCCGGTGGGGCGAAAACGAGTTTCCCTTTGCAGAAAAGGTCATCAGCGACATCAAGGCTGTTCATTCGCTCCGCGTGCCCAATCCGAGAACGGACGGATTGCCGTCCTTTGTCCTGAAGCGTCTGCAGCATTACCAGGAGAAAATCGAGCAAGCAGGTCACGCCATCAAGTTTGCGGTCTCGCGTGGGCCATTGAATGTGGCCAGCTTCGTGGCAGGCAGCACAGAATTCCTTATGGCCATCCGAACCAATCCGGATGAGGCCCACATATTACTTAGCATCGTGACGGATTTTATCATCGACTGGCTAAAACTCCAGGCGGAAATCTTTCCCTCAATCGACGGCATTCTCATCCTCGATGACATCGTGGGTTTTCTGGGCGAAGATGATTTCAAGACGATGGCGATGCCCTATCTATCGCGGATATTCCAGTCGCTCGATGTGAGCGCGAGATTCTTCCACAACGATGCCGCCGGCCTGGTGTGCGCACCATATCTTTCGCAAATCGGCGTCAACCTTTTCAACTTCAGCTACCAACACTCGCTCGGAGAAATGAAGAAACTTACAAAGAATGCCGTTACGCTTCTTGGCAATATCCCTACTCGCGATGTGCTCGCAGCGGGCACGCCAGAAGACGTGCGAAGGTCCGTAGAGGCGGCACTTGATTCCGTGCCGGACAAAAGCCGGCTCATTCTTTCTTGCGGCGGCGGTATGCCGCCCGGCACACCAACGGAGAATATCGAAGCGCTCCTATCGGCGGTTAAATCAAACCCCGCGTAAAACGCGGGGCTAAATATTAACTATTTCTTCATCGGGAATCTGTACGGCAGGTCTTTGCATACCTGCTTTATTAGCTTCTGGACTTGCTCAGCCTGCTGCGGCGACAAAGCATACCCGCCGACTCCGCCCAACACGCCGCCTATGACGCCGCCGGCTACCCTGTTATCGTGTCCGCCTATGGCGGCACCGGCGACTGCGCCGGCAGCCGCGCCGACAATGGTAGAGAGTGTCCTGCCCGTACTGCCAAAGCCGCTGCCCAGCCATAAAACGCTGGCATCCTGGACGTCTACCATCTTAATTGTCATGTTCATATTTTCTTTGTAGGTCGGTATGCTGATAATCACCACCGCCGGTACATTCAGAATCTTGCCGGCTTTAGCCGCCCCTTCGTCACTTGTTATATCGGAGGCCTGGAACTCTTGCTCTTTCAGTAATGCCTGCACTTTGGCTCGTTCCACAACCGTGTAGCCTCTCTTGAGCAGCTCCATTGCACAGAAATCGCCGATCTGGTTCTTAGCCGCGTCCCCTGCCACGGCCCCGGAGACCTCAACGATCGCAACCTTTTCAAGGTTGGCGAAACTGTACCCGGCCTTGACGTAGCTTTCGCCCTTGCTCGAAGCGCAGCCGCCGACAACCAAAGCCGACAGCAATGCACCCATACATACGGTCCTCATAGTCTGTACCTCCCAGAAAAAGCCGTTAAACAAAAATAGCAGGTTTTACGTGTACTTGATTCTCGCAGAACTGTCAATGTTTTTTTTGCCCTTTTTTCGCCAGAGGCACCAAGCCGAGGAATGGGCGGCAAGCTCCATATCCTAGTAAAGTTACACCGTCGCCGTACCGGCGACGGCTAAACGTCAAGTAATACACCGAGAAATAATAAAAGGCTAAGGGTAGTCCGTTTACCCTTAGCCTTTCCCATATATTTATCCGCCCCCCTTCTTGCTTTCGCAAGAAAGCAGGGGGAGGCAGCTCTACTATCCGGATGTAGGATTATCGGTCAAAAACCAGGGCGGATTCAAAAATTGCCAATAATCGCAGCACTTTTTTGACCAGAATCCGCATCGCAGATATAGTATTATGGGATTATGCCCTTGACAGAAACCAGTACGGGTGGTAAAATCATGCAAAATCGAGAAAAACGGCTGTCAGAAACACAAAAGTCTTCGGGAAGAGGCTGTGATAGGTACTAAAATGCGCCAGATCACTTCAGGAGCGCAGGAAAACCAAAACAGACCCAATCTGTCAGAAAAATACCGCAAGAATAGTTGCCGCAAACGCAGAAGTGACAGAACACTGCGCCGAAATTGCGTGTAGCAAAAACAAGGCAGAAAGGCTGACCGTAACTATGAGCAGGCGAAAAGGTTTTACGCTAATAGAGCTCTTGGTGGTCATTGCTATTATTGCGCTATTGATGGCCATGCTTATGCCGGCGCTGCAGCGGGTAAGAAAACAGGCCAAGAGCACCATGTGCCAGACAAGAGTAAAACAATGGGCACTGTACTTTACGTTGTACACAGAAGACTATAACGGCCGCTTCCAAGAAGGTGTAGGCGATGGTCACACGCACCATTGGTTCAACGCGCTACGGTCATACTACCGTAACGACCACAAATTCTGCTGCTGTCCGACGGCTACCCAACCACTGCTTGATGTGAACGGCAACCTCACAGGTAGATTCAACACATTAGCAGCCTGGGGCAAATTTACCGGCCAGGGTTACGCCCCCGAAGGTGATTGGGGCAGCTATGGAATAAACGGCTGGGTAGAAGACCCACCGTCAAGCTATACGACGGTTTATGAAAATTTTGAGACTGTAAATAATTGGCGGACTTCCAACGTTAAGGGCGCTGGATATGTGCCGCTGTTTTTCGATGCCCTGCGATTCAATGTCTTCCCCAGGCACACCGATGCGCCTCCCGATACAGAAGATTTGGCATGGCAGGGCACACAGCACATGAGACGTGCCTGCATCAATCGCCACAATGGATTTATTAGCGGCGCTTTTTTGGACTGGTCCGTTAGAAAGATAGGAATCAAGGAGCTGTGGACACTGAAATGGCACAAGGCCTACCCAACCGCCGGACCATGGACCAAAGCGGGCCAAGTTCTGCCGAGCGATTGGCCAGAATGGATGAGGTCCTTTAAGGAGTACTAAGTGAGCTAAAGTGCCTAAAGTGAGCAGATTTTAGGCACTCCGAACTTTGGCACTTTGTAAGTAGACTTGCTGATGAAAGGTATCAGAATGCGAAAACGAAGGGCGTTCACGCTAATAGAACTCTTGGTGGTCATCGCGATTATCGCCCTACTGATGGGAATGCTCATGCCGGCCTTGCAGCGCGTAAGAAAGCAGGCAAGAGCGAGCGCTTGTTTGGCCAATCTGAAACAGTGGGGCCTTATGTTCGCGCTGTATTGCGACGACAACGACGGCTTTTTCTTCACCGGTGAGTTCAACGGCTCACGCAACAACATGGGTTCGGGCGAATTCTGGCGAGAAACAATGCGGGCTTACACCAGAGATTTTTCAAAAAAAATGTGGCTCTGTCCCCAGGCTACGAAGACTCGTAGCCAAGGCGGCATTCCCACTGGTACCTGGTCGTATGCGGCCTGGGAAACAGGCAATGATGTCGGCAGCTACGGCCTCAACGGCTGGATACTCAATATCTATGCATCCATACAGGCCGGAAACCGGACGAACGGCTGGGGCCGTACGGACAAAGATGCCCAGGGCAGACCACGACACTGGGGCAGACCCGCCGAGAAAAATGCAAACCTTGTTCCCGTATTCATGGGTAGCTGGTGGGTTGACTCCTGGCCATTGGAAAACGATCAGCCTCCGCCAACGGAGGCCGGCCCAGGAGATACGCCTAACACAAATGAGATGAACCGTGTCTGTGTCGACCGCCACAATGGGTTTGTCAACAGCATCTTCTGCGATTGGACGGTCAGGAAGGTGGGACTTAAGGAGCTGTGGACCCTTAAGTGGCACAGAACCTACGACACAACTGGCCCCTGGACTAAAGCCGGCGGCGTGACACCAGACAGGTGGCCGCAGTGGATGAGAGGCTATAAAGACTACTAATGAAAGGTGACGAAATGCGAAAACGAAAAGGTTTTACGTTAATTGAGCTTTTGGTAGTTATCGCCATCATCGCGATATTGATGGCGATACTGATGCCGACCCTGAATAGGGCTAAAGAGCAGGGCAAACGCGCGGCTTGCCTTAACAATCTGAGGCAACTGCAACTTGCCTGGATTGTGTACGCGGATGAAAACGACGATAGGATCGTCAACGGCGAAGCAGATGAGGGCAACGATGGTCAGTGCATCATGAAAACTGGCCGGCATACAAATGAAATGTGGTGGACGGGTGATGATTGCGCCGGCGGCTACATGCAGGGGGCACAATTGGCTGAAGACATGCAAATAAGAGCCATCAAAGCCGGAGCACTGTACCCATACGTCAAAAACGAGAATCTTTACCGCTGCCCGACCGGCATCCGCGGCGAAATGCGAACCTATTCGATAGTTGATTCTATGAATGGTCTTGCCAGAGATCAAACGCACAGCAATGATTGGAAGACAGGTCTACGAGTAGGCAGGACGGTGTTGTGGATTAAGAGAAAGACAGAGATTACCGTGCCGGGCCCAGCAAATAGGATAGTTTTTCTTGATGAAGGCCGAGTAACGCCGGATAGTTACGCTACTCATTATATCAATGAGCGCTGGTGGGACCCGCCTCACGTCCGACACGGAGATGGGACAAACGTCTCCTTCGCCGATGGCCGTTCTGACTACTGGAAGTGGAAAGGCAAAAAGACGATAGAGGACGGCAAGCTGGCCAATCCACTGCACCAGATGCAGCCTGTAACACCTGACGAGTATGAGGATCTTCACAACATGCAGAAGGCCGTCTGGGGCAGATTAGGGTATACTCCGAGTGTAACTCCCTAAGTTTCCTAATGCCGAATAGAAAAGGTGACTGCAGACAAGACCTTTGTGTTCTGCGTCTGAAATTCCGTCGACACTGAGACGGACACGGCCGGCTAATCATGTGCGATTACACTGATTAGCGCAGCCAGAAGGATGTGTCGTAATCTGTCGACGCTCAGAGCATCCAGGTAGTCTTCGGTGAAATCCAATCTGAATCGGCCTTTGAAACCTTTGATCCGGCTCTTCAGCTCGTCTCGGTCTAACGCGGCGACTGAATCCGCCGTCTGCTCAAGTTTCTCTCTGGCAACCATTGCACCGTACCTCGAATCCAATATCGAATATCGCATCTGAATTTCGAAATTCGACCTTCCTTGTTCGATATCCAACATTCTGCTCCAGGCCATGTTGCAGCGATGTTATCGTCATTCGGGCTAACCCGCTTTGGCGGCAAATTTCCCGACAAGGCCCAGATGCCTAAATCAGCGCAATCTCAGCCTGAAATTTCTTTGTCATCCGCGCGACCGTCTTATAATGTTTGGGTATGAAAACCGAAAACCTGCAATTTTACCTGCCACCTGAGCTGATTGCGCAGCGGCCTCTGCCGGTGCGGAGCGACTCTCGGCTTTTGGTCGTCGGCCGCGCAGACGGCAGCCTCACCGACAGCCTGTTCAAGAGACTCGGCGATCTCCTGGCATCCGGCGATTGCCTGGTGCTTAACGATACGAAAGTCTTGCCTGCCCGTTTTTTCGCCCGACGAAGTAGTGGAGCAAAAATAGAAGGCTTGTTTCTGGCTGAAATCGCTCCCGGCAACTGGGATGTAATGCTCAAAGGCGCCGGCAAAATAAGGCCCGGCGAGAAATTCTACGTTTCAACGTTTAGCCGTTGCCGGCACGGCAACGGGCCCGATGATTTGTGCTCAGCAGAAATCATCGAGAAGAAACCTGATGCCACCTATCGGCTGAAAATCGACGCCCAGGAGCAATTCCAGACTATTTTGACCCAGATAGGTTTTCCGCCGCTGCCGCCATACATTAAACGAGACGACGATTTGGCCCTGGCGGCGGTGGATAAAGAGCGATATCAAACGGTGTACGCTCGCCGGCCCGGTGCAGTTGCCGCCCCGACAGCGGGCCTACACTTTACAAACCAGCTAATCGAGCAGCTAAAGCGGGCCGGAATCCGGTTCGCGTACCTGACGCTGCACGTGGGAACAGGGACATTCAAGCCAATAAAGACAGACAATGTTGACGACCACAAAATCCATCAGGAATGGTTCAGCATCGATGCGGAAAATGCCGGCATAATAAACGCAGCGAAAGAAAACGGCGGACGAATAATCGCGGTAGGCACAACCTCAACGCGGGCGTTGGAAACAGCGGCGACTCGCGCAGGCATCGCGGCCACAAGCGGCAGCACAGAGCTTTTTATAAAGCCCGGCTATGAATTCAAGATTGTGGATGCAATGATAACCAATTTTCATCTACCCAAATCCACGCTGCTTGCGCTGGTGGCGGCTTTTGCCGGGCTGGAGAATATCCTCGCCGCATACCGACACGCCATCGAGAAACGCTATCGCTTTTATTCCTACGGCGATGCAATGCTGATTATAAGAGTTTTGCAAAAAGGAGATTAGGCACATATTATTTAAGGAAATACGTTTCTTGATTTCCTTAAATAATCGAGCTAAGTAATTATCTATCAAGTAGTTAGTGTTTGAAAAGGAAAAATAAGACAACAAATTTTTCCTTTTCAAAGTGTGCCTAATCTCAATTTTGCAAAAGTTCAGTAATTATCTGACGGGACTGACGCCAATGCCGCGTCAGGTTTACTCGACTTCTTCAGTGACCACCTGAAGGATTTGCCTTTCACGTCGCTCCAACAGCTTGCCGAGAGGAGCGAGACTAAGCCTGTAAAAGAAGACAAGCAATCCCGACAAGAGCGCCGAGAGCAAGAGATTCACGGGCCCAGCGGGCAGCCAACCCACGCTGGATAAGAGCAACCCCAAGGCCGGCGGAACAAATAGTGGAATCATCGCCGTCGGAAACAGAAAATGCGATACAAAAATCAGGAAGATCGTCATCGCAGACGCTTTCGTCCGCTTCAGCGACCCCGCAGCAATGTGGTAAGGAACGAGCACAGACACAAGATTTCCCGCCATGCTGACCAGCAAGAACGCCGCCACCCACTGAAAGACTGCGGCAAGAAAGACGATCAGCGAGATACGCAGGACGAGCGTGGCCAGCACGAGAATGGTCAACCCGGTCAGCAGTGCAATCGGCAGGAATGCAAGGTTCTTTCCCAGCAAAATCTGCTTTCGCTGCACCGGCAGCAGGACAAGCTGGCGAAATCCGCCCCGGTCGAAGCCGAATTGATTGAACATGAGCTGACTCATGCCGAGAAACGTGAACGCGATAACGCCAGCGGCGATGAACGGCTTGAAGTGGTCGCCGGGCGCAGCCGAACGGCGCAAGAAGACCATCACCCCAAAAATCAGCATCACAAGGAAGTTTGTCCCCAACGCCATCTTCACCTCCGGCGCCCGCACCAGAGAGCGGAAGAAGGCCAGCGCCAACGCCGCGGCCTCCTCCGGAACACCGGGTAGTTCTCTCTCAAGGATGCTCCTCCTGACAGCGGCGACCTTTGCCGTTTTCGGTCTTTGTGCAGGCCTCTTGCTCGTTGCTTGTCCTTGATAGAAGCGAAGGGTCGCTCGGTAGGCACGCCTCAGACCCAATCCACCGATCAGGAACATGCCGGCTGCACCCAACACCGCGGGCCAGGCATTTCCCATGGCCAGTGACATTGCTCCGTTGCCCACCCATAAGAACGGCACATAATTGTGTGCCACCAATACCACATGCGGAAGGGCAATCTTGTCAATCCCCCTGGGGAGGGTCGTCGTCTGCTGGTCCGAATGCACCGATTCGCTCGTCTGGGGTCGATGCCGTTTATTATCGTGCAGGAAGTTCCCGAGGAGATTCGGAAGCTGGCTCATCAGGATGAACGCAAAGGTGATCCCAGCAATGATGGCGCGGCGGCGTCGCTTGTTCACCATGAGCGTGACCAGCCATCCTCGCAAGCAATAGGTCCAGGCGGTGACCATGAATGTAAAACCGAGCACCAGCGGAAACATCCAAATCATTGACCATCTGCCGCCCAGGATCAGCCCCAGCGAAAGGCCCAGCATTGCGGGCAGGAAAAGAATGACACTCAAGGTCAGATGCGAGGCAAGGTAATTCACCAGGAAAATGTCTCTCAGGCAGATCGGCAAATGGAGCATCCGGCTGATGTCGAACATTTCGGAACGCTGGATTTCCGTGACGATTCCGATCATCCAGAAAAACAGAAATGCCCCGACAATCACATCCCACACGACCAGCACGACGCGGGGCGGAGCTTTTGCCAGCGCCAAAGCGCCTGCCAGAACGCCGCCCAAGCCACCTGCGGCACCGATGGCGATCCCAATCGCGACCGCAATCATCGTCAGGGCGGCATTCAATTGTCCGCTGCGAGACCATTGATTTCGGGTCAGACGCCAGCGCAGCCAGATCATTGTGCCAAGTTGGCTCCAGTCCATCTAATCCTCCAGCCAGCTTAGCCTCTGGCGCTCGATGTGGTCACTGCCGACGGCTTGCAGGAACCGTTCCTCCAGCGAGCCACCGGCGCGAATCTCGTCCATCGGGCCTTGATGCACGAGCTTGCCTTTGGCAATAATTCCGACGTCCGTGCAGAGCTTTTCCACAATCTCCAGAACATGCGATGTGAGGAACACGGTCGCGCCGCGTGCCACGCAACGCTTCAACGTGTCTCGCAACACACGAGAGGCAACGGCATCGACGCCCTCAAACGGCTCATCAAGGAACAGTAGTTCCGGATTCGGGATCAGTGCCGCCGCCAATGTCAGTTTCTTCTTCATCCCATGGGAGTATTCGAGGGTGAGTTTCTTCTCTTCGTTATCCAGATTCATCATGGCCAACAGCTCCCGGCAGCGTTCGTGCACCGTCGCTATGGGCAGCCGATACAGCCGGCCGATGAAAGTGAGATATTCACGTGCCGTCAGATTGTCGAACAGAGCCAGTTCCTCCGGCACCACCCCAACACGCCGCTTGACCTCTCTGGCTTTGTCGGCGTCGGCCATCTCTTGGCCCAGGATCCGCATCGTGCCACGCGTGGGTGCAAGCAGACCCGTGAGCATTTTGATGGTGGTGGATTTGCCCGCGCCGTTGGGGCCGAGAAAACCATATAACTTCCCGGCTTCCACGCGCAAATCGAGGCCGTCCACAGCACACAGATCGCCAAAGCAACGCGTCAATCCATTGGTTTCGATAGCAAGAGTCATAACGGCTGTTAAATGTATCGGCCCAAGGCTGCAAAAGCAAGACCATCTCTCCGGCGGCGATCTGCGTTGTTACAGGATTCTTCTTGCCAGCGGAAGTTTCCTGATGAAGTTGCCCAGGGCAAAACAAATCGGCACCGCGACCGCCGCAACCAGGCCGAATTTCAAAAGGGGATACAGCCTGACGTTCCTCAGCGCCAGTGCCAATAGAACAATGACCGGGGCATGGATTATATAGGCCGTGTAGGTGCTGGCAGAGGCCGCTTTAGCCAGTGTTCCCTGGCGATTGAGTCGCTCGCGGAATAAAACCAATAGAGCAACGGTCATCGCCACGCCGACAAACTGCTCCCAGACCGAGTAGGCGAAACATTGCCAGTGCAGGCCGCCGGCAAATTGCGACACATCGCCTGTAGGCGCTCCGCCTGCCACGAACAAAACTGGAAATAAAACCAGGATGAAGATTACAGCGATGCTGAGCCAGAATCTGCCGGCTGCTTTTGGGATGCGGGCGAACCAGTCGCCGCGATATGCGATAATTCCGATGATAAAATAGCAAATATATTGCGGGAAGAAGGGAAATTGTAAATTCAAAGGTTCAAAAGCCCAGCCGATGGGAAGCCATATCCGCACGGCGAACGTAACAGCACTTAGCAGAAAGGCAAGCAGAACGATTGTAATATTACCCGGTATCGGACTAAGACCTGCGGTGAAACCGCAGGCTAAATATTTAGCCCCGCGTTTCACGCGGGGTAGATGCTTTATGAAAAGCCTCCAGAGAACGTATGCCACAGCGAATATCAATAAGGCTTCCACAAACCACAATGGACCTCTGCCGACGTGAGGTTCCTTAAAATATCGCGCAAGAAGCTGGCTAAAAGAGCCCTCGACCTTAATGACATTAGCTCGGATAAGCAGGTAAACCAAAGCAGGATTGATGATAAAGTCGTAACACAATAGAGGGATGCCCAAACGTAAGAGGCGATCCACAAGAAACCGCCGGGGACCTTTGCGGTCATAAGATGCGGGCGTGAAGTAGCCCGAAATCATAAAAAGAAAGCCCATAAAAAAGGCCTGGCTCGCACCGTTATGCCACGAGAGCACGACAAATGAAATCGCATCCGCCCGGCCTTCTTTGTAGTACCATGAACCTGCCCCGCCGTAGGTTACAGATAGGTGCAGCATGATAACAAGAGCGATCAGCAGGATTCTCAGGTTATCAATGAAGAGCAATCGCGGTTTTTCCACAGTTGTTCTCTAAGCTGGCATAAGACCTTGCAGGAGGTACCTCACATTTTTGCCTTTTCTACCGGCCACGGTAAGACGCCGCAGCGCTGCGCCCAGCTTTGGTATGCGGTCTTGAACTGCTCGACCTTTTCCGGATATTTACTGGCAAGATTATTCATTTCCGTGCGGTCTGCCTCCAGGTCGTAAAGCTCCCATGCCTGGGCGTGCGCAGCTACGAGTTTCCATTTACCCTGCCGGACGGCGCGGTTGCCTTCGTGCTCCCAGTAAATCGCTTCGTGCTCCTGGCGTTTTTTGCCCTCCAATATTGGCAGGAGACTTTTGCCCTCCAGAGGCACAAGCTGGCGGCCCCCGTAGGTATCCGGGTATTTAGCTGCCGCCACATCGAGACAGGTTGCCATAACGTCAACAATGTGCCCGACCTGGTTGGTGATGGCGCCGCCATTTTTGATTACAGCCGGCCAATAGGCAATCAGGGGCGTTGCAATGCCGCCTTCGTGAACCCAGTGCTTGTAGCGCCTAAACGGCGTATTGCTGGCATTTGCCCAGGAAAGCCCGTAGCTCATAAATGAATCTACGCCGCCCGGCGGCAGACGATTTTTTCGGTCGTCAAAACCTGCCGGCCCGCCCTCAGCGCATCCACCGTTATCCGAGAGAAATAGTACCAGCGTATTTTCCTCGCCCCTGATTGCCGCCAGTACCCTGCCCACGCCCTGGTCCATGCGGTCAATCTGCGCAGCATAAACCGCCATTTTTAGGTCCATTAGCTCCTTATTCTTTTCTTCTTCCCACGCCCAGGTCTGCGGGTCGCGCGGCGACATCTTCCAGCTTTTGCTGATAAGTCCCATTTTTATCATTCGCTGGTAGCGCTGCTGTCTAAGCTCGTCCCAGCCTTTGAGATATTTGCCCTTATATTTGGCAATATCCTCCGGCAAGGCGTGCAGCGGCCAGTGCGGTGCGGTGTACGCCAGGTAAAGGAAGAACGGTTCTTTGGCACGGCCATATTGGTCGACGAATTTGACGGCATTATCGGTAAACGCATCGGTTATGTAGAAGTTTTCTTTTGGCGGCACATAAGACTCGCCGTCTATCGCCATCGTCCTTTTGACGCCGGGCGCCCTGTCTTTGGAGATGTCGAAGTAGTTCGCACCGCCGCTAATCAGCCCGTAGTATCTATCGAATCCGCGGTCAACAGGCCAATGGGGCCGGTTTTCGCCCACGTGCCATTTGCCGGCCATCAACGTGCGATAGCCGGCGAGTTTCAACGCCTCGGCGATTGTCACGCAACGGTCGTTGAGGTAGCCCTGATAAGAGGGATGCCCTTTGTTATCCACCATGTGGCCGATGCCGGCCTGGTGTGGATACAAGCCGGTCAGAAGTGACGCCCGTGTCGGGCAGCAGCGGGCGGTATTGTAGAACTGTGTGAACCGAACACCGCCAGCCGCCAGCCTATCCAGATTGGGCGTGTTTATCTCTCCGCCGTAGCAGCCGATGTCGGAAAAGCCCATATCATCAACCATGATGAGCACTATGTTGGGGCGTTTTTTGTATGCCCTATTTGGAAACAGATCTGCCGCATTCGCCCAGCCTGCTAATGTCAGGGATGCCGCACCAAAACCTATGGCCCTGAGCAAGTGACGACGAGTACAAAGTGTCTGGCTCATAAGTTTCCCATTCTTTGTTCTACGGGTTCTCAGTTATAATGGGTAGACTGATTTATTACCGATAATAATTACTACTGTTTTATTTGTAAAGACATGACATAAAGAACTTTGTCATTTTGGATTGCTTTGGAAATCACTTTGCGGTACTATTTTAAGTAAGATAAGGTGCCGTTTTACGGATTATTCCTATCCTCTTTGGCTGGTGAGATGAAACGGTTTCGAGTCTATGCTGATACGTCGGTCTTCGGCGGTTGTTTCGATGACGACTTCGCAGATGAAAGTAGGCTCTTTTTTTCTGCGATAAGGTCAGGCAAATATACACTTGTTGTCTCAAGAACTACGCTCGCCGAGCTTCGAAGAGCACCTGAGCATGTCAGGCAGGTGCTCGCAGAATTACCAAAAGACGCTATTGAGACGCTGGAGTTTGGCGAGCAAATCTCTCATCTGCTGCGCGACGCCTATCTGGTTGCAGGTATACTCAAGGCCGAAAATAAGGCGGATGCTGAGCATATTGCATCGGCATCTGTAGCAGACGTAGATTTCGTTGTTAGCTGGAATTTCAAGCACATAGTGCATTATGAGAAAATTGCTGGATACCAGGCCGTTAATTTAATGAATGGTTACAAGGAGATTCGTATCTATTCCCCGAAAGAGGTGGTTGGAAGTGAAGAGGAATAAAAAATTCGATTGTGTAAAGATGAAGTGGGATATACAGAAGCAAATAGCCAAAGAGTTTTCAGGAATACCGGATGAGCAAGCTCACAAGATTCAAACGGCTCAGGTTATGAAGGACCCGATATTAGGCCCGTTTTTGAAAAAAGTCCGCTCGGCACGAAGAGTCGCGGCGGAATGAGATTTCGCGCGTAGTATCTGCGAGAATCAGAGCATCATCTAATGGGCCTTATTTATACATATCGTTAAAATGTCTCTGGGCGGCTACGACCGCGGCCCGCATCATATCTTCAGCCCTAGCGGTTTCTCGTTTGGCCAACATACTCATCAGTTGCTTGGTGTCCAGCTCCGTCGCGGCTTTGTCGCAGGCCTCCCAGCTAAGCACACTCCGCACGACGCGGTCGATGCCCTGCTCGACGTTATCGTACGCGCGGGTCTGCATATCGTGACCTCGCCAGCGATTGAATTTCGCCTGCTGTAGAAGACCGGCGATGGCAATGTTCATACCGTTCACCCGCGCACCGTGGTCGATGTCATATTTGCCGGGCCCGCCGAGGATAATGCCGTCGTTGTAGCCCTGGCTGTTTAAGTGCATGTGTACCATCGCGCCGTTGTCAAGCTCCTCGACCGTATCGTACACGTGGTCAAGCCCGATCATCTCGGAATGGCCGAACTCTTTATTTACGCCCTTCTTGTCTACAGGGATGCCGAACTCTTGCTCAAGTTTTCGCCAGAAAAGTATCGCACTTGCGACCGTCGGAATCAGCATCGCCGGATGTCCCTCGTTCGGCTTTGGCTCAAAACCGATGTAGAGACTGCCGCCCTTTTCCCGCTCGTATTCGCACAGCGAGGCGATGCTTTCTTTTAGGTTCTGATACATCTGTTTGATGCCGACCGTGGCAATGTCGTAACCGAACGAGCCGTTCCAGATTATGAATGACGGCGCTTTGCCAGGGTCTTTATGCCAGGCTTTTTTCAAAGGCCCATAAGCGATATCGACCGTTCGTATGCCGAACTCTTCCGCCTGTTTTCTCTCTTTTTTATCCAGAGATGCAATTCCGCCATAAGCAAAGTGACTGTGCGCGCCGGGCGTTATCATCGCAAGACACAATCCGCAGTCGACCAGCGCATCAGCAACTTCCTTTGCGGTTTTCTCATTGACCTCCGTATCGTAGTGCATCTCGATGCCAAGCTCGATGTCCTCGGGTAATCTCGGCCTTACCTTTTTAGCCACGAGCCTGATCATATCCATGGTCGAGAACTTCGCCCCATCCCATTCCGGCCGCATATCCGCCGGCACAAAGCCGCCCTTGCCGGCATTGAACGTCCACCTGCAAATACTATGTAAAGATTTTTCAGCCGCCATTTTGCTCACTCCTTTTCAACTCATGCTTCAAAACATTTTGCCATCTTTCATACGCCTCTTGATATGCTTGCGCTAACTTTCTGTTTGGCTCGATTGTCTTGACCGGCTCCAGACCGACAAAGGCGTCCTCCAGTCCTTTGTAGATGCCAGCGCCGATGCCTGCTCCTCGCGCGGCGCCCTGTGAGCCATCGGTGTTGTATAGCTCCACCGTTGCTCCGGTTATCGTCGCAAAAGCCTCGGCAAATAAGGGGCTTAAAAACATATTCGCATTGCCGGCCCTTACCGTAGTAAGTCTTATTCCCATATCGCGCATTATGCCCAGGCCGTAGTTCAGGGCAAAGACAATCCCTTCCTGAGCAGCCCGTAAAAAATGCGCCCTCTTATGGATGTTGAAATTCCAGCCGGCTACCTGAGCGCCGATGTTTCTATTTTCCAAAGTCCTCTCGGCGCCATTGCCGTAAGGAAGTATAACCAGCCCATCGCAGCCAACCGGGACTTCCGCTGCCAGGGCGTTCATTTGCTCATAGTCAATCCCTTCGCCGGCCACAAAATTGTGCTTGAGCCAACTATTAAGGATTCCTGTGCCGTTCAAACACAACAGCACGCCGAACCGCGGCGATTTCTTTGAATGATTAACGTGCACGAAGATGTTGACCCTGGATTTTTGGTCGTAAGTCTTCTTGTCGCTGACTCCGTACACGACCCCGGATGTACCCGCTGTTACGGCAATCTCTCCGGGCTTCAAAACGTTCAGCGACAGGGCATTGTTCGGCTGGTCGCCGGCCCGATAGCTGACCTTTGTGCCCGCTGCCAGTCCCAGTTCCTTGCCAGCCTCGGCGGTAAGCTCGCCCTGCACGGAAAATGTGGGGACAACATCGGCGACGAGGTCGATAGAAATGCCGTAATTTTCGAGCACAAATTCAGCCAATTCATCCTTTTCAAAGTCCCACATTATGCCTTCGGATAGGCCCGAGGGCGTGGTCTTTATCTGGCCTGTCATTTTCATTGCGATATAATCGCCCGGCAGCATTATCTTATGAATCTTTGCGAAAATCTGCGGCTCGTTTTCTTTGACCCATCTTAATTTCGAGGCGGTGAAGTTGCCCGGCAGATTGAACAGCCTTTTCAGGCACTTTTCTTTCCCGATATTTTCTGCCGCCTTTTCGCCGATTTGCACGGCCCGGCTGTCGCACCAGATGATCGAAGGCCGCAGCACCTTTTGGTTTTTATCCACCGCTACCAGGCCGTGCATCTGGTAAGAGATGCCGATTGCCTGTACATTTCTGATTTCCGATTTCCGATTTCCGATTTCAGAGGCGACCTTTCGGGTCGCCTCTTTGACGTGTTCCCACCAGGTGTCCGGCTGCTGTTCAGCCCAGCCGATTTTCTTTGCGATAATCTCCAGCTCTTTTTCCGGCGACGATGCCGTCGCCAGAACTTTGCCCGTTTCTGCTTCCATCAGGGTCGCCTTTATTGACGAGCTTCCCACATCATATCCTAATAATAGTGCCATTTATGTATCCTCAATCTACTCTTCAAGATAATCAAATTCGGGATGCACAACCTTATTATTTTTGGCTTTCGGAGCTTTTTTAAAGGTGACATTCACTCCAGGAACATCAGGATAATCTATCTTTTTGCCCTTCAGTAAGTCCTCAATTGTCAAAATCTGCATCACCTGGTGTTTGCCCCAGGGAGATTGATAAAATCCGGCACCAACAGCTACAGCACACATTTGCTTCGTTGGTTTTTCCATAGAAATCAAGACGGCTATCTGCGCCTTTTCCCGCTCGAGCACACCACGCAGGTCACGTATGTCTTTTACGCCCACTTTGCCGGACTTGACCGAGATTACGATCTGCTTTGTCTTTGTTTTCTCGGTGTCGGCCTCATCGTGGAAGTAAAGCCTGCCATCAATACCTTTGTCTGCTCCTTTCTTTTGCTCGACCGGCCTTGCCCCCACCAAGCCCAACGCCCACCATTGAAATTGATAGCGATTTTGCTCAGCCAACGTCCTGGCATCGGGCAAAGAAACCGGCTCTCCGATAACTCTATATTTGACATGGCTCCCAAAGGCATCCTTCAGTCTGTGCCTCATCAGCGCAACAGCCAAATGCGTTATGTCGATCCCGATCCACCGGCGGTTAAGCCTTTCGGCAACAACCACCGCTGTCCCACATCCGCAAAATGGGTCGAGCACCAAGTCGCCTTCATTGCTGCTGGCCTTTATAATCCGCTCCAATAGTGCTTCAGGCTTCTGCGTAGGATAGCCCAGCCGCTCGGCAGCATGCGACCCTATCGGCTTAATGTCCGTAATAACATCCGCTGCTGCTACACCCACATCTTCCTCAAGGTAGCGTTTAAGACGTGGCATTTTCCCTTTAGAGGGCCAGTAAACCGACTTATTGTTATCAAGAATATCGAGCTTTTCCTGAACAGATAATTGGGTGACATCTTTCTTGCCAAGTAACTTCTGGACTATCTTGTTGGGGACGGCCCAGTGCCTACCTGATTCGGTGGGGTCAATGCCTCTCCACGGTTTTCCAGAGTCACCTTTCCTGACGCCAGCACCTGTAAGGTCGACAAATTGAAATCTGCCCGCTTCATCCGAGAATCTATAGAATTCATCAAGATATTCGGACGAGTATTTCTGATAGATGGGATTCCAACAGTAAGTGTCTGATTTGCTATACATAAGGATTGTATCATGAACTGGCCCATAGCGCCTGGCTCCCGAGTGGGCGCTTGTCCTTTTCCAGATAATCTCGTTTCTGAAATTAACCGGTACAAAAACGGCGTCCATAAGCATCTTCAAGTAATGGCTTGCGGTTGGGTCGCAATGCAGATAAATCGTGCCGGCTGATTTCAACACGCGGCGAAGTTCCACCAGCCTCGGTGCCATCATCGCCAGATAGGCCATCATGTCGGTGCCGTCCAGGAACGTGTGAAAGCCCTGCATCACCTGCGAAACGCGCTGCGGCCCGGTTTCCACAATCTCTTGGTATGCTTTCGCGGCAGCCTGGTCCCACCGCCAGGTATCTTCAAAAGCCCTTATCTGGGCGGCGGCCCGGCTGCCATTGTGCTCGGCAAAAAGAACGTTATAGTCCTGCTCGCTCTTGAAAGGAGGGTCAAGGTAAATCAGGTCAACAATCTCATCCTTGATATACCGGCGAAGAATGTCGAGGTTATCTCCATAATAAAAAACATTCTCTGCCATAAATCACCTCCCGACAACCATGTCTACTTGGTGGGTTGTTCTACCACATCCACTATTCCGACGTCAATATACTGGCCGCCGGCGGTCTGGCGACAGTGCACAGCTAAGCAATTCTTGCCAACCTTCAAGGATTTTCTGGCCTCCTGGCTAATGGGCGCCTGAACATAGCTGGCAGTGTAACCCTGAAGCTTCGCTGCCGGCACGCCGTTAAGATACACCTGGGCATCCTCATCGTGGTGGATATCAAGATATAACTGCTCTAACTTATCGGTTTCCAGCACAAACTCCCGGCGAAGCCAGATGTCGGAGGTCTTCCACTCCGTGCGGACGACTGAGCCGGGCGTGCCCTTGCTGCCGAATCCGCCCGAACCTTTCTGCCAGGCTGAATCATCGAAATCGCTTTGCTGCCAACCGGTCGCCGGCTCACTTATCGTATATCGCCAGGCCTGCCCTCTCTCTTTTGAGGTGGGCACAACAGTCTTTATAACCGGCGGCGGCAAAAATAATCGCCGGGCAGCGGCAGCAGCCCGCTCGGCGTCCATCTTAATCATCGCCCGGTCGTAGGTCATTAGTCCATTCACCTCAATCTCGACATCGGTCGTCTGCGTATAAACCGCAGCGGATAGCCCGCCGGCAATCAGCAGACGCAGGCTGCCCAGAAGGGCAACGTACGCGTCGGTCAATTCTTCGCGGGTCGTGTAAGTGCGGTAGCCCCAGTTCTTCTCATCCTGCCAGGTATGGCCTTTGATCGGCAGGCCGAGGCCGCCGAACTCGCCCAGAACCGCCGCCCGTTTCTCCTCGACAGGCGGTGCAGCCGGGCCGGGATAACTGTGAATATCCTGCACATCGCCTACGCCCTCGTCCTTCCAGCCGCTGGCCTGATCCACCAGCCGAGTCGCGTCCCACTCTCTAATCCGCTGGACAATTCGCGGCGTGTCGTGCTGTCCCCATCCCTCGTTAAACGGCACCCACATCACGATAGACGGGCTATTGTAATGGCTCTCGACCAATCGGCTCAGCTCTAACTCAAATTGTTTCTTATCTTCATCGGTTTTGTTGTTTCCGCTGGGCATATCCTGCCAGACCAGCAGGCCGAGCTTGTCGCACCAATAGTAAAAACGAGCCGGCTCAATCTTGACGTGCTTACGCATCATATTACAGCCGAGCTTTTTTAGCACCTCGATGTCGTATCGCAGCGCCTCGTCTGTCGGGGCGGCGTAAATCCCATCCGGCCAGAAGCCCTGATCAAGAGGCCCATACTGAAACACCGGCTTATTGTTCAGCAGCAAACGCGTAACGCCGGCCTCGTCTTTGCCCAGCGAAATCTTGCGCATGCCGAAATAGGTTTTAACCTCGTCAGAGACCTTTTCGTTCTGCTCCGCCGTAACCTTGAGGTTGTAAAGAAACGGATCATCCGGCGACCAGAGCTTTGCGTCTTTGACCGGAATCTTGATGCTCGGCCTGGCAACGCCGGCAGCGTCACCTGATATCTTGATTTGTCGGCCTTGCCAAACCTGCTTTGCCCCGTCAAAAACAACGACTTTGAAGTCAAGGTCTCCGACCGTAGCGGTAACATTTCCTACAACTTCTACCGCCTGCTCATCCACATCGGGCGTTATTTTCAGCGACTCGATGTGTATCTGCGGCACCGGCTCAAGCCAAACCGTTTGCCAGATGCCGGTGACTGCGGTGTACCATATTCCATTCGGCTTACGGACTTGCTTTCCTCGCGGTTGAGAGCCTGTATCTGTCGGGTCCCAGACACGGATGGCGATGTCTTGTTCGCCCGATTCTTTCAGGGCGTCTGTAATATCGAAGCTAAATGGGTCGTATCCGCCGCGATGAGTGCCGAGTTCTTCGCCGTTGACCCACACCGTGGCCTCCCAGTCCACCGCGCCGAAGTGCAGCAGTACGCGTTTGCCCTTCCATTTGGCGGGAATCTGGAACGTCCGCATATACCACAGGCGGTTTTCCGGCCCGACCGGCTTGGCCACGCCCGATAGAGCCGACTCAACCGGAAATGGCACAAGAATCTGCCCTTCAAAGCTGTCGGGACACTCCACATCCTTTGCGCAAATTGCGTACTGCCAAAGCCCGTTAAGGTTCAGCCAATCCTCGCGAACCATTTGTGGACGAGGATATTCCGCGTGCACGTTATCCGGCGAGACATCCTTTGCCCATCGCGTGATCAGCCGCCCCTTCGCAGGTTCCCACTTTCCTTGCAGGGCAGAGCATGTCAGCAAGCAGATACAGATGGCAAGCCACGCGCCGACACCTGTTCCCCGACCCCCGACCCCTGATTTTCGGATTGGTTTCATCTGTCCGTTCTCCTTTTAGAATTTAGAATTTACGGGCATCACTTCTATTTCTCAGTTCTTCATTCTCTGTCTCTGCTATTGTTTCCTTTTATCGGCTCTGATCAGCTTTAGTGTGCCGACGGTGTGTTGAGACTGCAAAGGCATACCGACAAATGACCATTTTCCATCACGTTGGACCGCGCAGACGACCGGCTGGCTCTGCAAAATCTCTCCACTGGTCGTGCGGACGGAGAAACTCCATCCTGCCAGAGCAAGATCGCCATGGGAAATCACCCGGATGTCTGACACGGACATTGTTGCCAAGTCCCACTGCTGGGCGATGCGTCTCAATTCTAAAGCTATACTTTCCGATGCGTTGCCCGCCGTGACTAGGGTACTCGACACTGCCGAGGGTAGGCCGTATGGGAATGCGAATCCTTCCGAGCAAAAAACAGACCTTATGCCATCAACGCTTGCGGCCCGTAGAGCCGAGTGGTAACTGTCTATGGTCTTGGCCACTGGATGCTGCCGGGCGTCACTGTCAAGCAATGTCTTTGTTTCAACCGTGCCCTGAAAGCAGTTTCTCGCATTGATTCCCATGTCCCCAGGGCGAAAGGTCCTGGCGAGAACTTGCCCATCTCTGCAGAATAGCACACGCAGCTTCGTGTCTGCGGGTCGTTCTTCGAACATCTTGCATCGCCACGCAAGCTGTTCTGCACTGACGATGGGCATCCGCAGATGATGCGTGACAACATCGCCGAGGCGAATGCCGAGGCTCTCTGCCTGACCGCCAGATACGACTTCGGCGACGAGGACGCTACTTTCCGCGAAGCAGGGAAACATAAAACAGATCTGCCAATGACCGTTCTTATAGCAGAGCGTGGCAAAATCCTTTCTTACGAAACCAATCACGGCGGGTGTCCCTCGCACGCTGGGCACCCGTACAGCGTGGGTCAGAAGCATTTCGGCAACGTCGCCATTCTGACGCAGCGTGAAGTCTCCTGTGGCGTCGATGAAGAGGCGCTCGGCCACTTCATTCTCAGGGTGTTCCAAGCCAGCCGCTAAGAAGGACTCAAACTGCCGACGCCCGACAACGGGCTCCTCGTGCTCGATGGGAAAGACGGTCACTGCGTCATCGCTGAAACACGATAGAATGCCCCGCAGATCTTTCTTGTTGAAGGAATTCTCCAGCCGCCTAAGCATCAATGCTATGCCCGAGCTATCGCGGGGATCAGATGATGCCCTCTCGACCGATGCTCTGGCCTGTGGCGGACTCAAAAGCAAGTTCATCAGGCACAATAGAATTGTAGTCTTGTGTCTGATTGTTATCATCCTTTTCACCCTGCTAACTGAAAGAACACAACAGAAAGCTGTGGAGCGACACCTCTTTATTCATTGCACCGAGATTATAGCAAGCCAGCCCGTCCTGCAACCAAAATTCAGCGTGCAGCGTACAGCGGATAGCGTAGAGTCTACACGCTAAACGCTCTACGCTACCCTGTTTCTTTCCTTCTATCGGCGCCGGAGAGCTTTACAACCTGGCAGGCCTCCAACAGTCGGCTTGCGACCCGCTGGTCAAAGGTCTTGCCCAGCTCCTCGACCGACTTGTTGGTCGTTACGAAAGTAGCAAGGCATTGCTCAAGCCGCTGGTCAAGCAACACCAAAAATGTTCGCAAGCTGAACTCCGACTCCTGCTGGCCTATTGATACGGTCGTACCTACGTCTTCCACCACCAATTTGCCAACGCTAAGCAGCGGCGTTATGACGGCAAGTTCGCTTGTTTTCGAGCCGGGCGTATAACTATCCCGTATCCGCAAAGCCAGCATTTCATAGCTGACGCGAGCCACGTCCCAGCCGTGCGTCCAAAGATGTCTGACAAAGGCACAGCAAGCATGAGTCTTTCCGCGTCCAGGCTCGCCCCACAAATAAAGTCCCTTGTCATCGGGTAGGGCCAGAAACGTTTCCACCAGACTTTTAGGCAGGTCAGATATTTCCGCTTTTGCGTAGTGCGGCGGAATTACCCCGTCAAGGCACGGGCACAGATCGGCAATCATACCGCTGTACCGCTGGCCGGCCCGCTCGGCACTGCGCTGCCACGTGAGAATACACGGCTTGCACCATTTCCGGTCTTTATATGCCCGCCGCTTGCCGCAGGCATCACATCTCGATGACCGTGCCGATAGAACTCTCTTGAGCGGTAAAGTCGCGGTTATATCTTGTTTGTTGTTTGCCATGATGGCCTGCCATTTTCATCTCAAGCTGATCAAATCGAATCCTCAGCTTCTCGGTGCTCAAAATGTTGACCTGCTCAAACGCATCTGCCTGGCACCAGCGGATTACCGCCTCGATTCGTGCCGGCTTGCGATTATCTATCTGGATCATCCGCTCGATATGCCTTGCCCAATTCTGAAGGTTGGGCTTCTTGAAATCAGCTTTGCGCTGCACAATCAAATCCAAAAGCAACTGGGCAAGTCTGAGTGATTCAGGATTTGGACAATTATATATATGGGTCTTATTCAATGGGTCTTTCTGGTTAGGGTAGCGTTTCGCTACCACTTCTGGTAGCGTTTCGCTACTACCGCTGGTATCATTTTGATACCAGGTA
>Ga0315279_10000383_pt1 | contig 90866 bp, 90 predicted proteins | sample YL17G06_20_MG_FD_203694 | JGI IMG/M metagenome (GOLD analysis project Ga0315279, IMG submission 203694) | Sediment microbial communities from Yellowstone Lake, YNP, Wyoming, USA - YL17G06_20 | ecosystem: Environmental > Aquatic > Freshwater > Lake > Sediment | place: USA: Wyoming | collected...
CCGTTTACCTCAAAACCACGGCGAGACAAAAAGTTTTTTACAGTCTCCACCACATCACATTCATCATCAACAACGAGTATCTTATTTTTCTTATCCATCATTTTTGCATCTCCCTTATAACAGTGCGAATTTATAAAATTTCTCTCTATCTTTTTCCCTTATATAAACGAGTTGTATTCCTGTATTAAAAAACTCACCCGAGATATCCTTTTTTACCCAAACGACCCTGCCAATTGCCATTATGGACCTGTTTTCATCAGGCACTCTTATAGTTAATTCTAACCTTGTTTGGGGTTCTAAATATTCTGGTAAATTTATTCTTATACCTTTACCGCACATATCTTGCGTATAAGTATTTTTATAGTCCTTTAGCGACTCCAAAATTCTATATCTAACTTCTAAATTAACATTAAAACGATAAAATTCTCTTTTATCCATGCTGTCTCCCTTGCTCAGACTGTTTTCCATTGTTATTCTTATAAGTCAACAACTCTCTGCTTGTAGGGTAATTTGAGGCAATCTTTTCTTTTATACGTAATTTTAAATCTTCCAAAGAAGAGATGTCTTCTCCATTTATATCTAATTCTCTTAAGAGGTCTACTAAGCAAGAAATAATCTTAACCCGGGATAATTTGGCGCCCTTAGAGAAAAGGGCATCTTTGCCTATTTTATCCAGGAAATCAACCTGTTGGCGGTTAAGAAAGGCGATTACCCGCTGGTATAATTCTGGATTATTCTTTTTCATTTCCATTTCCTTAATAGTTTTTTAAACTTCTTACTTAGTATCCATAAAAAACCCTTAGGTGTATTCCTTTAACCTAAGGGGTTATTTTTAACCTCCCTTAGGCAACCCTGCCACCTTATTCGCCAAAATATTCTTGGCGCCTTTAGGCCAGCTGGCTTTGCCCGCCACTATTCTTTGGCGGGTCCGCCACGTCTTGTGGCGGACGTCACCTGATTTCTCAGGCTTTGCCTTTTTCTAAAGAGATTATGAATAAATTGTGCAATTGTATAATTGTGTATTTCTATACAAAGTATAACACTTTATTGCATAATTTTCAAGGCTTAATAGGATAATTGCGAGATGGAAAAGCTACCTTCTAAGAGAGCGGTATTTGGCTTGGCATTGAGCTGGAATCTTCTAATCTTTAATAAAGAAAGGGAATTTTCTATATTATAGATGAATTTTAGGTATCCTTCTATCTGGCCTTCAGTCCTTAATTCAATAAGGTTTTCCTTATATAAATCTAAAATTTTCGGGCTTTGAGGCCTTACATCAAGAATGCGAATATTTGAAGCTTTAGCTAAACTTTCTATCTCAGATAAGACACCTACAAAGGTATCTTCTCCTGAACCAGAAAGCTTAAGAGATGCTGAAAATTTCTTATATTTATCTTGGATATATTCTTTTTGGCTTAGTAGCTTCAGGTATTTATTAAGTTTCAACCTGGCAATGTTAATTTCTTTATTCAAGGTTTCGTTTCTGCTCAAGGTAGGTTCAATAAAAAGATTAAAGGCAATGCTAAATATGATAATACCGACTGTAGTATATAAAACTATCTTCTCTCTTTTATTAAGTATCTTTTGCATTGTTTATCTTCTTGAGCATACTATCTCAAAATCTACAACCTCGCCCGTTATGGTCTTTTTCTGGGTAGCATATCTAAGCTTTATAGAGAAATTTTTAAATACCGATATTCTCTCCAGCTGCGAGACAAAGGCAGATACAGAATTCAGCTCTTGTGTCTGACCGCGCAGGACTACTTGCTCATCTTCTTCATAAATAAGGCTTACTAAAGATATCTGGGCAGGCATAACCTTATGAAGCTCATAGAGCACATCTAAGGCAGACGGCCTTTGCTGCAAACGCTCCTGCATAAATGTAAACCTTTTATCTATCTCCTCAAGTAATTTAGCCTCTTTTGAGATTTTGCTCAATTCGCTTTTTAACTGCTGCAGGTATTTTTCCTTATTATCCAAATTCTTGGTTATACCCAAAATCCAAATCAAAATTATACTTAATATAAATAAAAGGAGGCGCAATTGCTCCTTTTCCCGGGAAACCTTTATCTTTTTTTCTTTTACATCTTGCGGCAGTAGATTTAGAGTTTCAGATAAGTCCCCTAATCCTAATCCCAATAGACTGGCGAATGAACTGTCAGAATTTAAAATACTGTTTAATAGTTCTTTTGAAAACTTGATTTTGTCAGAATAAGATATGGCCTCGATTGGTAAACTTACTCTTTTCTTTAGAATTGCCATATACTCCTGTAAGGTTTTACCTGCACCCACAAGGAAAATTTTACTAAGGATACTTTCTTTTGACACCTCTTTAAAATAAGCTTCTTGGGTTTTATTTATTTCATCCACAAATAGATTCTCCGAATTAGCCTGGCCTCTCACAAATTTAAAGGAGCGGCTAAAGAGGAGTTTCTTACGAGAGACTATTGCTAACTCAACTTGATGAGAGTCGATATCTATGAGCATAGCCGGGCCCGGCTCTTCTGGTTTAATATAACTATAAAGATTACAAAGACCATATGGACTCAATACTATATCAAGTTTTTTTGGCTTTAATTCCTTAAATAAATCAAGGTATCTACCTATAACATCTCTGTGTGCAATAATCAGATTTATATGGGAGTAGCCTTCTTTATCAGTCTGGGTGCTCTGAAAGCCCGTAATTAATTCGTTGGCGGAATATGGTAAATAACGCGGGGCTTGCAGTTTAGCAATCCTTTCTAACTCTTCAGGCACTTGGCTGGGGATTTTTAAATAGCGACAGGTAACTAATTGACGAGGTAAAGATACAATTATGGGATTATTTTTATATTCTAATTTCTTAAAAACTTGATTTAACTTTTTAGCTAATTCTTCATCATTTATATCAGATGGAAATGATTCAACCTCTAAGCCGACAAATTCTCTTTTAGAATAGTGACTGAATCGGCATTTTATTACTTTTAATACGCCTTCTGTAAGCTGACAGATAAATATTTCTTTTTTAGCCTTCATGCCAATAAACCACTTCTATGGGGTTGCCACGTTTTATAATCGCGGTGATTCTTTTAGTTACCCTGCCCACATTACCTGTAGCATCAATTCTAAAGTTACTAGATACAACACTGAGAACTCCCCAACCAATAAGGCATCTGATAATATTGGTCTGATTATCATCTAATCCTAACATAACTTTGATGGTACCAATATCGGTGGATTTGAAATACCCATTTTCCTTGCTCCTGAAAGAAAGGATATTCCCTACCAGTGCACCCACATCGGCCTCGCTTATACCCAAATTAGAGGCGGCGGCTAATCCAAGTACCCTAAGCACCTGACCAGAGGCAGTATTGATATTTACTTTATCATCACTGTAGGCAGTAATCAAGGACTTTATTTTCTCTAACTTTCCTGCTTCTATTTCCTTCATTCCTCTTACTAAAATTAGTTCCTCTAAAACCGCAAATTTTTCCTTTTTACATGGATAACCCAAATTATCTTCATAAAATTTAGCAGTATCTTGGTCGAGGTCAAGCGAACCACGCCATTTTGGTATATCGGCAGCGAGCTCTTGAGCTCTTACATCATCTATACCAGACACTTTCAGAAGCTCAACAAGCACCTCTTGGGACGCAGTATTAATATTTATTTTACTCTCCTCATCAATAACACCGAATCTAGTTTGCGGGTTTTTGCTTTCTCCAAAATCATAACTTACTTGGGCATACTCATTTTCGTTATCAGTAAGTCTGATTTCTTTAAATATATCTTCACTATAGGACCAAGTTTCATTAAGGGCGTCATAATCCTTGGTATTTGGATTAGTTAGGTCATTTTCTAATTCTACTATTGCCCGATTTATCCCTGCCTTAGCTAAATAAAGCGCTCTAAGGCTATCCCGTTGATACTTACTCATCCTTAATGCCAGAGAAACGCGATGACCAACGCTGATTGCCAGCATACTAAGAATCACCAAAATCCAAAGACTTATAACTAATACTTGGGCTTTTTTGGGCATTATTTCTGTTAGTCAGCTGAAGGTAAATAAATAGTGCGCGCAAAGTTTTGTTCTGCTTTGCCTTTTATGGTTAAGTTGACTCTCACGGCTTGAGGCAAAACTCTCTTTTCATCTGCTAGTTTTTCATCTGCTAGCTCAACAGCCCAGGACTTTTTAAATTTTATCTCTTGCTGTCCAGTGGGTCCGGTGTATATATCGCCGTATTCAAATTCTATATCTACACCAGAAGCCATCTCTTCAGGCTGAATTTCTGATTTTTCCTCTTCCTTTAAGGCTTCCTGATTTTTCCGGCACAGCCGCATAAGCTTATTTGTCTCTAATTGGTACGAGACAAAGGCATAATCTTGAATTTGAATAATTTTATCTTCTTGATATTGATAAGAATCAACTAAGGTTAAGAAACTAAGTTCGTTATTTTTTCCTTGAAATTTTGATTCTTCCTGAGAGTAGGCAAAAGAATTTCTCAGGTCTAAATTTATGCGCTCTAAGACCATCCTCGCAGTCTGATAGGTATCAATAGTTGCTTCAATATTGCGGTAACCAAATATCCCGGAATGAAAAGCTGAATAAATAGTCAGCATTACCACCACGAATATCGATGAGGCAACAAGCAGTTCAACTAAGGTAAACCCCGTTAGAGATAGGAAACGCTTCTTTCTACTTATTCTAATTAAAGCGTTTCCGTAATCTATACTTGAAACCTTGTACATCTCTAACGGGGTAAAGGCATTTGTCCTTTTTATCATCTCAAGTAAGTACTAAGTTCTATCTCTTCATTTCTGTTTGCTCTTTGCCAGGAAATATCGAACTTTAATTTATACAGATTTAAGTCGGCATCGGGGCTTAGATTATAATTCCATTGGAACCTCTCGTCACTGCCCGGCGGTTCCAAAGGTTGTTCTTTTCCTATCAGTCCGAGTTTCTCTTTAAATTCCAACTCTTGTATCTTATCTTGAGTTAAGAATACGGCTTTTACGATATCGCTGGACAATCCGGTTACTCTTATAGAAAAAGAGAGCGCCTGTAAAACCGCAATAACCCCTATTGATAATACAGCAATAGTAACTATAAGCTCTAATAATGAAAAGGCATCCTTATTGGGACTGCACCTTAACACCACCAAATACCCCTCTTGTAGTAAGCTCTACATATTGACTATCTCGGTTTATTATTTTTAGGGTTACCTTATCTATGCTCCCATCGGGATAGAAGTTAATCTTTTCCTTATCAGTCTCTATCTTTATCTCATCGGGTAGCTGATAGGCCTTTAATATATTCTTCTCTTTTTCTCCGCTACAGGCCCGATACTGCCGATTGCCATTATCGATATCTAAGTAAATAACCCTGCTTTCTATAACGGCACGCTGTTGTAGATAATTCATAAAAGTCTGTAATTCTCCAGAAAAGCTAACCAATTGCAGGCTATTAAAAGTATTTCTAAATCGCGGGAGAGAAATTCCCATTAAGATGCCAATGATGATTATAACAAATAAGATTTCGATGAAAGTTAGGCCCTTGGTTTTACCAGTTACCAACATCATCATTGTCGCCCTCAATGCCATTTGGGCCGGCAGAATATAAATCGTAATCGCTGCTATGCGTTCCAGGGCATTTATAAAGGTAGGGTTTTCCCCAAGGATCCTTGGGGTCCTTTTTAAGATAAGGGCCTTTCCAATTAAGCAGGGAAGCTGGATTGCTGCGCAGGGCCGCTAATCCTTCTTCTGGAGCGGGAAAACGGCCATTATGCAGTTCAAACATATCTAAGGCCATAGAAATGGTTGCGATATCCGCATTGGCTCTTGCACTTCTGGCCTCTTCAGAACGGCCGACCAGGCGCGGCATTACCATTGCCGCTAAAACGCCGATGATTATTACCACTAACATCAGTTCAATAAGCGTAAAACTTTTTGAGTAGCGAGACTTGCTCATTTATTCCTCCTTATCTAACAATCAAATTTATCTGAAATATTGGCAACAGCATCGATATTACGATAAAACCCACAATTAAACCCATCACTAAAATTATAACCGGCTCTAATAATCGGGTTAATGCCTTTAGGGCGCGGTCAGTCTCTGCTTCATAGCTGTCCGCTATACGCATAAGTGATTTTTCTAAAGTTCCGGTTTCCTCTCCAATTCTGACAATATCAGTCACAAATGCAGGAAATAATTTTGATTCCTGAAGGCACTTAGAAAAACTCAATCCGCCTGCTATCTGATTTTTGAACTTTTGCACTTCCATCTTTAAAATCTGATTTTCTAAAACCGATGCTGATATATCTAATGAATGGACAGTCGGTATCCCACTTGAAAGCAATAAAGATAGTGTGCGCGCAAGACGGCCAATCTCGGTTTTTAAGACAATAATTCCCCAAATACTTAACCTGAGTTTTAATCTATCCAGCCAGACCCTACCTTGAGGACTAAGGTATATACGTCGCAACAAGAATATGGAAATAAGGATAATTGCCAAGATAACCCACCAATAATTGCGTAAGAATCCTGATAGATTAATTAACATCTGCGTCGGCAATGGCAAAATTTGGCCCATATCTTCAAACATACTCACAAGCCGGGGGATAACAAAACCAAGGAGGATTATTACAGTAAGGGCACTTACCGCCAGAATAAAAAACGGATAGACTAATGCCTGGCGTATAGAGCCCTTAAATTCCTCTTCCTTTTCCAAAAAATCCGCTAAACGTTTTAAGGTTAACTCTATATTGCCACCTACTTCTCCTGAATACACCATTGAGGTATAAAGGCTGGAAAACAATTTTGGATGCGCACTTAGGCTCTCAGATAAAGATTTACCGTCCTCTATTTTAGAAATGAGGTCATTTAATATTGTTTTTAGGGATTTATTATTGGTCTGGTTTGATAGGATACTAAGGCTCTTTAGAATATTAACCCCGGATTCTATAAGGCTGGATAATTGACGGGTGAATATTGCAATTTCCCTCTTTGTAATCTTTCTGAAATGCCAGATGCCCTGCTTATCTAAAGAGGCGTCTTTAGTTTGGACAGAGAGAGGAAAATAGCCCATTTTGCTAAGTTTATTTATGGCGTCCTGCTCTGATTCTGCCTCAATGTCTCCTTGAATAGTCTGGTTGGGTTGAGATTTTGCTGTATAGATGTATCTTGGCATTAATCTTCAGGCAACTCTTCCTGTTGGGTTACGCGCACAACCTCAGCAAGAGTGGTCAGGCCTCTTAAGACCTTTTGTAAACCATCCTGGCGGAGCGTGCGCATGCCTTGTAAGATAGCCTTTTGTTTTATCTGCTGACTGGAGGCGCGAGATAAAATTAACTCTCTGATTGGCGCAGTTAAAGTTAGAATTTCATATATTGCGGTTCGGCCGCGGAATCCTGTGAACCTACAATCTTGGCAACCCGCACCTGTATAGAGCTCTACTTTATTAGGGTCAAACTTTATATCCTTTATTATCTGGTCTAATATACTTTCTTTTGATTTTAACGGCTCTTTGCATTTAGGACAGATGAACCTAACCAATCTTTGGGCAATTAAACATTCTAAAGACGAGGAGACCAAAAATGGTTCAATGCCCATATCCAAGAGCCGTGTTACCGCGCCTGCGGCATCGTTTGTGTGCAGGGTAGAGAAAACAAGATGCCCGGTTAGTGCTGCGCGTATTGCAATTTCAGCAGTCTCATAATCTCTTACTTCGCCTACCATCATTACATCAGGGTCATGCCTTAACACATGGCGAAGGCCTGTGGCAAAGTTAAGCCCAATCTTAGGAATTACCTGAATTTGATTTACACCTTTTAATTGGTATTCAATAGGGTCCTCAATAGTAATGATTTTTACTGAACTTGAATTTATCTGCGCCAATATTGCATAAAGGGTAGTGGATTTACCGGAGCCGGTAGGACCGGTAAGAAATATTATCCCATGTGGTTTTTTAATTACCCTTTCGATAATCTTTAAGTCCTCCGCAAGCAAGCCTAACTTTTCTAATTCTAAAAATGATTGCGGACTTAGTATCCTGATATGCACTGCCTCACCAAAGGCAGTAGGCAAAATAGAAATGCGTAAATCCAGCTCTTGCTCGCCAACTTTTATTTTTATCCTGCCATCTTGAGGAAGCCTGCGCTCAGCAATATTTAGGTGCGCCATAATCTTTATGCGCGAGACAATTGCTGGATGAAAATATTTTATGGTGTCAGGTATATTTATATCATAGAGGACGCCGTCTATCCTGAACCTGGTGCGCAGTTGGTCATGAAATGGTTCAAAGTGAATATCGGTCGCCCTGTCTTTAACTGCCTCTGATAATACCTGATTTACAATTTTAATAATGGATGCGTCTTTTGCTAAAACCTCCAGGTCCTCGACACCCTCAGTTTCCATTTTTAATTCTTCAAAGGGTGATTTCTGGGTCATTATACTTTCCAGTGTTTCAGCGCCCACCCCGTAATATTTAAGAATCGCCTCCTGTATCTCTAATTCGCTGGCTAATACGCCTTTTACTTCTAAGCCCAATAGCAACCTTACATCATCTAATGTGCGGATATCTAATGGGTCGGTCATTGCAATTATCAAGGTATTGTCTCGGAATTCTAAAGGTATGACTTTATAGTAACTGGCGAATTTTGCCGGCACTTTTTGAATAATCAAGGGGTCTATATCTTTATCTTTTAATTTTACATAGGGCATGTTTAACTGGCGGGAAAGCACATTAAATACTTCTTCCTCCGGAGCAAAACCCAATTTTACCAAGGTAGTGCAAATAAAATCGCCGGTTTTTTTCTGCTCTCGCAGGCCCGCTTCCAATTGCTCAGCATTAATCAGACCCTGCTCAATCAGCATCTGACCAATTAAAATATTATCACCGATTGGCATAACTTCTCCGTTAGATAAATTATATACTATTGTACTTAAGAAGTAAAGGGATTAGGTTATATCAAATTAAATAAGGGGCTCCATTTCTAATGCCGGATGATGCACCTTATTTAAGAAAGCTATCAGTTCTTCTGAGCTGGTAGCTTGTGTTTCATCCGCAATCTTCTCAATAAAATCCGGCTGCCCAATTTCCTGTGCGCGTTTTTTTAGTTTCTCAGTCAACAACTCCTTTAATTCCCGCGGCATCCAGACTACGCGCTTAAGGCCACCTTCAGCAGCAATAAATTTCTTACTGACAATATAGAGTTTGCCTACTCCTAAAAATCCGGGAGTTTGTACTCCTCCACCTACTGAGCCGGCTAAAGTAGTAAAGGTCATCCCACAGGGAGTCATACCAGAATAATCGCGGTGCACAATCATCACTCCATTTGCTTCCGGGATTATGGCCACAATACACTCAAAACATCCACAGGAACTTTGGCTATCTACCATAAGTGAATACATACTTACCCTTTCAATGGTCTTGTTAGATTTCTGATAAACAAAATCATTAATATTAGCCCATTGACCTAATCTTTCATCAAGCGCTTGACCTTTTGTTATGGGTTGATTCGGTCCTGTAGGAGTAATCTCATAAGATGCCTTGCCATCTAACCAAGAATAAGCCCCGCATAACCCTAAGCGTTCAGGAGTAATTACACAAACATGGTTAGGAGCGAAAGATTGGCATAAAGTGCAAGAGTAAAACGTATCCACACTCTCATCCGTCATCTCTCCGATACGCTCATCGCGTTCATCAAATGTCTTTTTTGCCTGGGGTAATAATTTTTCTACATCGGATTCTTTTGTATAAAGTTTAACCTGTACCTTATCTACAATGGCACTATATTCCTGATGTAACATTGCATGTAAAATTATTCCAATATGTCTAAGCCGAAAACCTTTATTAAAGGCATCCTTACTTATTCTTATCCAATTCATATCACGCTGGCCCACATGCATCAGGCCCATTGCGTAATTTGTGAAACGGTGAATTTGACGCTCTAAGATCGGCTCAAAATCCTTCTGCATCTTACGGCCATAAACCTCAACAATTATTGCTAAAGGCAGAGATTTTTGGCCATTCTCTAATTTATCTATATCTGAACCAATTAACTCAACCTTGCCATCTTCCACTTCTTCGGATTTTTTAGTAGTCAAGTATTCAAAGGACGTGCTTGCCTTTCCGCCGAATTCCACATACAACTGCTCTTTTCTTACGCGCTCACCTTCAAACGCCGCTGCATAAGGAACCGGAATCGGAATATGCGCCACCTTTACTTTTACGCCTCTTACTTCAATGCAACGTTCGACAATCTTTTTATAATCTAATTCTTTCACCAGGGCTTCGTAAGTAGTAATGCCTGAAGGCTTAATCTCGGGTATATCTGTGTCTGCAATTATAGGAAAGCCCATATTAATTGCGCCTGCGCCAGTAGCATACTTTATATCGTCAAGCTGGCCCAAAACCAAACCAAAGGCAAATACGCGCTCCTTAGTATACAAGAGGCACTTTTGCGCCTGGCCGGGTTTAAGCCCGCCGAAGGTTAATGCCGAACGTATCGCCCAGTTCAGGGGATATATCGCCGAAAGCGTATCGCGACCATAAGGGACAATATAATTATCCCAGCCCATCTGCACATTTTCCTCTAACAATTGGTCAATTATAGAACGGCCATTAACCGATGAACCCACAAATATAAGAATATTTCTCTCTTGTAATTCTCTTACAATATTTACTGCAGTTTTATTATCCGGCGCAGCACCCAATATGGCAGCAAAACCCGGCATACGACCATCCACAAGCTGTATTCCCAATGAACGCATAATGGTATCGGTAAAAAATCCATTGCAATCTTTCTGCGGCTCCTCTCCATAAAGATAACGTATTGCTATAATGATTTCTTCGCAGAATAATGTTGACATACCTGCGTTTAAGGCATTGCCTAAATAAGGAAGCCATACTTTTTCCGACGGAACCTGTGGTAATAAAGATTTGGCGTGTTCTAAAATTGGTACCGCATCTTTTAAGGCCTCAACCTTTGCCCCTAATAAGGCATTAGCCATAGGTAAATAAAAGGCAGTTTCAGGAAAACTGATCTTTTGATTTTGGCCTTTTTCTCTAATGGCTTTATCTAAGAGAATGGATGCCTGTTGATAAATATTATGCGCGCCTCTGATTACGGCACCGGCTACAATTTTAGACATAAATCTTCTCCTTCTCCTTAACTAAATCCATGATATCCGGATAACCGAAATTTTCTTTAAGTAATCTGTCTTTTAAAGATGATACTTTTATCCTTCCTCTAATCAATCTTAAGAAAATGCCGCTTTGCTTAATATCTCCTACCAGAATCGCTCCGATAAGAACATTATCCTTTAAAATTAATTTTTTATATAAATTTATTTCGGGGTCCATAAGTTTTAATTCTTCAAATGAGGCATCTCCTGCTCCTGTCTTATAAATACCCAAGGATATAAATGGCAATCCAAAAAACTCAATGGAATTCATAGCTAAGGAGCCATCATAATTAAGATTATCGCCGGCTATATTGCACCCGGCAATCTTACCTTGCTCAATAGCCACTGGCCAAAGTGCATTTACCGTATGTTTTCCGCCAGCCACATCAAAACTTTCGCAGACATCACCGGCAGTATAAATATTGGGTATATTGGTCTGTAAAAGATTGTTGGCAATTATACCTTCATTAATCTTTATTTCTGTATCCTTGATTAAATCTATATTTGGTTCTACGCCTTTACCTACAATGATTAAAGAAGCGCCGATGGCTTTACCTGAATCTAATTTTACGGCTTTTATGTCTCCGTTACCAATAACCTCGGTAACATCCTGACCAAAAATTAGCTCAATTCCATTTTCTTCTAATCTCTTGGCTACTAAACTGGCTGAAGCAAAATCTAACATCTGCGATAACACCTGCTTTGATTTGACAATAACTTTTACTTCAATTTTTCTTTTGGAAAGGGCGTAAGCTGCCTTAAGCCCGATGAGGCCGCCGCCTAAAACGCAGGCGGCCTTTGTTACCGGTAATAACCCTTCGATTTCCTTGGTATCTTTTATGGTACGAAAACCGAATACCCCTCTTTTTTTAATGCCAGGTAACGAAGGAAATTTCGGGCTGGCACCGGTAGCAATTAATAAAGCGTCGTAACTCAATTGGGTTTTATCTTCACAGGTAATCCGGTTCTTCTTTGGGTCAACGCGGATAACCTTCTTATTTAAAAGCAGTTCAATATTATTCTCTTTATAAAAACTCTCCGGACGATATAAAATTTTATCCTCTTTTACATCACCGGCCAAATAATAGGAAATCAGACAGCGGCAATAAGAAGGATAATCCTCATCTGAGATAACGATAATCTTAGAGTCTTTATCTCTCTGCCTGATTGCCTCAACGCAGGCTATTCCTGCTGCCGAATTACCGATGATTATGAATTGTTTCATATTTTACCCTACGCTATGTTTACTAATTCTTACGCTTTTGCGGTTTGCTTCCGTGCGCTGAAAATTTTCGCCGCGTGCTTCGGTTTACGGCTCGCTTTCGCTCGTGCCTCACCTATCAAGATACGGCTGCTCGGCTTCAGCTCGCCGTAATTCCTCGCACACTTGACGTATTATGTGGGCCGAAAATTTTCTAATGCGCACTCCAGCAACCCACAAAATCTCCACTCGCTCAACCACAGCCAAACCACCCGCTAAATAACTATTTAAACTGCTCCTTTACTTTGGAACGGATGAAATAATTTCGAATGTTTTTAAGCTTTCATCAACTATTGGTAAAAGATTATCAAACCCCTCCACTTCTTTTGCAGTAAAACTAATTTGGTATGCCTTATTTGCTTTAATAAAAACAATAGTTTTTTGTTTTACTTTATTTGTGTTAATAGTAATACAACTATATGCTTTCGTATCTAAAAAGGTAATGTCTTCTTCTTTTAAAAGTTGATTACCGTAAGCTAATGTCCCATCTGTTCCTCTTATTTGCTCCATAAATTCAGCGGGTTCACTAGAAAGAGTCATCGCAAGAATACCTAAGACCGGTCCTCCAGCTTTAACATCTTTACTATACATAAAATCGACCGTGAGGGGAGGATAGAGAGTATTCATATCTATTTTTTTCCATCCCTTAGGAGGAAAGAATTTTATAGTAGCAGCTGGTAATTGATATATCCCATCTACAGAAGGCTCTACCAGCTTAGGAGGTCCTGGTTTATGCTGGCTATCTTGATGAATAGCTGTTTGTTCATTCTGTGCATAACAAATTGACATAATAATCAAAAATATAAATATGAATACTAACCTTCCTAATATTTTATTTTTCATCATGCTCTCCGTTTTTAGATAGTTCAAATATCTACTGTGCTATATATGTGATACGACAAACCGCATCTGGCGGTTTTCACCGCAAACTCAGATATCTACTCTTTTGCGGGCAGCTTGGGTGTTTTCGAGCCGCGTGATGCATCGAGAAAATACCCAAGACGAGGACCCGCTAAAATAATTACCTAAAGTGCTCCATTACTTTGGGGCGGGTGAAATAACTTTATAACAATCTCATTATATAATTTAAAATAATAAGCCCAACGGTCAATCCAATCGCCCATGATACATCATTTTTATCTTTATTAAATTGTTCTTTAACGAGTGGCTTAAGAAAGTAAAGAATATAAATTAGAGAAAATGAACCCCATAAAAATATATTTGGCTTTAATGAGATTGGTAAACCAAAAATTTCGTTTAGTACACTTAAATCTTTTTTGGAATAAAATATATAACTAAATACAAAAAACAAATATCCCCAACTATTTATTAAGACATAGAGACGAGCCCAATTATTTAATTTCAGTAGATTGTATCCTATCAACATAAATACAAAAGCTCTAAACACAAAGTAATTACTGGAAATCCCCCTAAGAAGTTCTTTTTGTTCTTCAGGGGAGATAAATATCTTAGTGATTAAAATAGCAATTAAAACTATTGTACCAAAACCTATTAGTATCCAACCGAACACCGTCACCCCAACCAACCTTCTCTTCTCCATTATTTCTCCTTCTTTAATAGCGTTATGGCAGTTATCTTTTGCGGGTGACTCGGGCGTTTTCGCAGCGCGTGAGCGCAAGAAAATGCCCGAGGCAGGACCCGCAAAACATCTCCTTAGTCAATGAGCAAAAACAGAGTTATTTCTTAGTATCAATGAGCACTTCTTCTTGCCAGATAATCGCGCCTGTCGGACAAGCCTTGACACAGGCCGGCTCATCTTTGTCCTTACATTTATCGCAGCGCACAGGAATCTTAGTCTTTATATTCGGCCTAATCGCCGCATAAGGACAGACCATCACGCACATCCAGCAACCCACGCAGCGTGTTTCATCGTGCATAACCATGCCTTTTGCCTGGTCAAAGACAAGCGCGGCTGCCATACAGGCATCCACGCACTTCGGATCCTTACAGTGCCGGCAGGAAACCGGATAATTCTTACCCTTTGCAGATAAAACTTTTTTGCGTGGTAAAGATAAAGTTTCTTCTTTAATTGCCTTGAATAACTCGTCCGTAAGAGAGTGTGCTATTGCACAGGTAACCTCGCAAGATTTACAACCTAAACATTTTTTTACATCGTAATATAACTGCTTCATTTTTCGTGCATCAGGGGTTTTAATTTGAGGGCGTTGCGTTTCTTGTCAATATGGCTAATCATCAACTCGGCCATCTTTAGCGGGTCGTCGCAAAACTCAAACCGGCCACCGACGATTCCTTCTAAATCTTTAGTTAAATAATTTGTCAGACTATTGCTTCCTAACGTCGCAAAGGGACTGGCGCCGAATACCGTATAAACACCTGAGGCAACAAAATAAAACCCAATAGTAATTGCCTTTTCCGACATCCATTCCGGCGCACAACCCGCTGCCGGTATATCCGATAAATCTTCGCCTAAACCGCCTTCTTCTATAATATAAGAGGCAGCACTTAAAATGCGCGAATTATCCACACAAGAACCTAAATGTAAAACCGGCGGGATTCCCACTGCTTCACAAATCTCCTGCAATCCCTTTCCTGCATATTCCTTGGCTGCCTCCGGAATAAGTAAACCCTGTTTTGCGCAGGCAATCGCCGAACATCCGGTTTGTAGAACCAAAACATCATTTTTAATCAGCTCTTTAACTAACGTTGTATGGAAATAATCGTGAGTTTGTTTAGGATTATTGCAACCTACGACTCCAGCTAAACCGCGCAATCTGCCGGAAATAATTGCTTCATTTAAAGGTTTATAAGTTGCCCTATATCTTCCGCCTAAGATTTGAAAAACAACTTCTTTGGTAAAACCGGCAACTAAATCCATCTCCTGCTTTGGAATATTTACTCTTTCCTTATTTCTGTTGCTAAAGTTTTCTACTCCTGCCTTAATAATCTGTTTGGCTACTTCATAGGCGTTCTCGGGTTGGAATTCAATATGGGCTACACCCGGAAAACGCGCCTTAGGACTAGTGGTAATCAGCTTGGTATGAAAGCAACTGGCTACTTCTTGTAATGCCGGCATAATACACTGCACATCCACCATCATTACTTCTACTGCGCCGGTAATAATGGCTAATTCCTGCTGTAAGAAATTTCCCGCTACCGGTATTCCATGGCGCATCAGCACTTCATTAGCCGTGCAACAAATACCCGCTAAATTTATCCCCTCGGCGCCTTTTTGTTTGGCTAATTTCACCAATTCTGGATCTTGGCTGGCTTTCACTGCCATCTCAGACAAAATTGGTTCATGTCCATGCACGACGATATTTACGCAATTTTCCTTTAATACTCCCAGATTAACTTTTCCGCGAATAGGTTGAGGGCTGCCTAAAATAATATCTTGCACATCAGTAGCGAGCATTGAGCCGCCCCAGCCATCGGAAAGCGCGCAACGCATGCCAGTAGTAATAATATTTTTATAATCGTTATCCACTCCCATAGTTGTAGTATGCAATAACTCTACCACCTCTCTATCTATACCGCGTGGCGTAATACCTAATTTCCTCCAGGTGGCTTGGCGTTTCTTAGGTGCGCGCTTACAAAATACTAATTCTCCTTCTTGTTTGCCAAACTCCTCAAGTAGCTTCTTAGAAAGTTCTTTAGCGATTTGTTCTTTTGATTTACTAATATCTATGCCGAATTCTTGGGCAAGGGTCTTCATTTTTTCTACATCTAAGATTCCATAATCATGTGCGTGTCCTTCAGAAACTAAGGCTAAAGTATGCGCCACATCCCGGCCATGGTCAGAATGCGCCGAAGCACCGACAGCGATTTTACGCGCTAAATTCCGCGCGGCAATCGTATCGGCATTCGCGCCGCAGACGCCAACCTGTGCGCCTTCGCCAAAAGGATCAATTCTGCAAGGCCCCATAGCACAAACAGTGCAACATACACCTAACTGCCCAAACCCGCACTGTGGCTCCTGCAGTTCTAATCTATCCCAGGCCGTCTTAATATTTTCGCTTTCCGCTTTTTTCAATACTTCCTGCGTGGCTATATCGATAGATTTCTTTTTAATATCTGACATTTTCTTCCTCCCTACTGCTACAATCCAGCTGCGTTCAATACTAAGAGAACCTTTTTATCCCAACCAATGGGCATAATGTGAATGCCCTGGCACATTGGTTTTAGTTCTTTTATTAATCGAGCGGCAATCTCCACTGACTTTGCTTGCTTTTCCTTGGTCTCTTCCATCTCTTTGATTAAATTATCGGGGACAAAGACACCGGCAACATTCTTATTCATATATTTTGCCATACCGGCAGATTTCAATAAGACTATGCCGCCTAAGATGGTCGTCTTTAAATGTTTAATTTTACTTAAAAAGTTCTCAAAAACCTTTAGGTCGTAAATTGCCTGCGTCTGAAAAAATTCTGCGCCAGCCTCAATTTTTTTCTCCATCTTAAGAATTTGCGGCTCAATGGGGTCTGCACCGGGATTGACTACTGCGCCGACACAAAATTTTGGCGCCGCACCTTCCAATTTATTCCCTTTCATATCTGTGCCTTGCTGAAGTTGACGCACGACCTGTAAAAGTTGCACGGAATCTAAATCAAAAACCGGCTTTGCCTCAGGATGGTCTCCTAAAGTGGGGTGGTCGCCGGTAAGAATTAAAACATTTTCAATGCCTAAGGCGGCGGCGGAAAGTAAGTCTGATTGCAAAGCCAGGCGATTTCTATCGCGACAAGTCACCTGAAATATCGGCTCAAATCCCTTTTGTTTTAATAGGCTACAAACCGCCAAAGAACCCAAGCGCATTACTGAACTCTGTAAATCCGTAACATTAATCGCATCCACCCGGCCGCGGATAAGCTCAGCATCTTCTAAAAGATGCGCTGTCTCAATTCCCTTTGGCGGCCCAATCTCCGAAGTCACCAAGAATTTTCCTGCTTGTAATTTTTCTTTAAAAGTCATTTTTATATCCTTAAGTTTCTAAATTAACCTTCTTTTCTAATTCTTGGAGGATCTCTGTTAAATTTAATTCTTGCGCATGCTTATGCAAGTAATCAATATTTAAAATATCTCTTTGCATACGATATACACCAACCGCGTCTAAAAAATGCTTCTGGATATCCGATTCCTTGAACCAAGAAAGTTTTGTTAATATTAAATCTTCGGGAGAAATCATAAACACGTTTTGACCAAAAATCTTTCCGGACATACGGCGAGAAAATTGTAATTGACTAAACTCGTCTTTCTGTAATATCCAAAAATCAATTTTAAATCCTGTATCAAAATGGATAAAATTAAATTGCCCTGAAGAAGAAAGCGCTTCTTTTATCATCCCCGCATCAACATAATATTTATTTTCTAAAGACTTGCATAAAATATCAATATGGCTTGGATGTATCTGGACAACCAAATCAGCATCATGCGTAAAACGTGGCACTGAATAATAATTTACCGCAATCGCCCCTACTAACATATAGGGAATCTTTAGAGTATTTAATAATTCGATAACCGGCTTTAATGCTTCTTCTTGTACCATGGCGCAAGAATCTCCTTTGTCTTTATATCAAGCTCTTCTCCTTCTAAATTAGGATGAGAATTACGGATACCATCTTTAATTAACTGCCTAACCATCTCGTATAGCTCTGCACCGAGATATGCCCTTTTTTCTCCAGAAAATTTCTTTAAGATTTCAAATTGAATTTTTTCGCCAACTTCTAAGTTCTTTGTTTTTGGACTCATAATCAGCATCCTCTAAGCAGTAGGTACCGTTTAAACGTCCCCTACCGCTCTCTGGCGGGGCCGCCCGCTAAACTGATATATTTTGCGGAGGGTTTGTGAGCGCGCATTAGAAAATTTTCGGCAAGATTTCTCGGTAGCGGGTGGCTTGGGTGTTTTTGAGTCCCGACGTAACGTCGGGACGAGAAAATACCCAAGACAGGACCCGCTACCTCACAAGACGGCAAAAATTTTCAGCGCGCGAACAAAGCCCGCAGCAAAACTAATATTTGTCAAAAAAGCTAAGTGGGGACACTTCTCCGATTGAATTCAGAAACGTCCCTCGATTGGGTTAAGAAACGTCCCTATTGTTGCTGTAACTTCGCGGCCTCAACTAAGTTACGCATCAGCATTGTTACCGTCAATGGCCCCACGCCGCCGGGAACAGGCGTAATCCAGGATGCGCGTTTCTCGGCGCCTTCAAATTCTACGTCACCCACGATTTTATCGCCAACCCGATTTATCCCCACATCAATTACAATTGCGCCTTCTTTAATCCAATCGCCTTTAATCAGGCCGGCTTTCCCTACCGCCACAATTAAAATCTCTGCTTTTTTAACATGCTCTTCTAACTTTCCCGCTTGAGAAGTTCCGATATGACAAACTGTAACCGTGGCAAACTTTTCTAATAATAAAAGTGCAAGAGGCTTACCTACGATTTCGCTGTGGCCTACCATAACCACTTCTTTTCCGTATAATTCTACGCCGGTTTCTTTCAACAATTCCATAACTGCTGCTGGGGTGCAAGGTAACATCTTTGCTTTACCGAAGATAATCTTGCCCACATTTTCCGGATGCATGCCTTCTACGTCTTTTTCCGGCAGGATAAATTGGCTGATTTTTTTATAGTCAATTTGAGGCGGAAGCGGCATCTGGATAATAATGCCATTTACGGATTTGTCAGCATTTAATTTTTGGATAAATTCAATTAGAGATTGTTCTTGAGTATCTTGGGCTAATTTGTAGAATTGATACTCTATACCCAAGGCCTCGGCAGTTTTCTTTTGTGATTTTACATAAGCCTCTGCACCCGGATTATCTCCCACCATAATACTCGTTAAAACTGGCTTATTTTCCAAAGATTGCACTTGGAGTTTAATCTGCTCTTTTATCTTTTCCGCAATAGGTTTACCCTCTAATAATTTTGCCAACTTTTTCCTCCGTTTGTAATCTGATTTTTTTAATTACCTTTTCTTTCTCTTTTATTTCTTTCCGTATTGAGCCAGTTAATTTTTTATCATTAAGCGATTTTAGATTTATCTCCACATTAAAATTTGCGCTGGTAAAAGCAGACTCTAAGAGAACCGCCGCGACAGCCACATCGCTAATAAGATTAATATTTCCTTTTTTTATTAATGGTGGACATAATTTTATCCCTTCAAAAGAAAGCCGACAAACCATAAAAGGCACATCCAAAGCATCCCTTAAATTCTTACTTTTATAGGCAACCGCATCCAAATCCACTAAATTTAAAAACTCCTCTCGTAATTTCTCTGATTTTTCCAAGATTTCCTTCAATTCCTTTTCGTATTGAGCATATTTGGGCTTTCCTAGAGTAAAATTAACTACCATACTGATTAAAGAAATGCCCAATGTCGCAGTTAAAGCTGTTGCTGAACCGCCGCCCGGAGCAGGCAGTTTTGCGGCCAGGTCATCTAAATATTTTCTGAGAGATTCGTCTCGATACATGGAGTAAATTCAAATGCCAAAGCACAAAATCCAAAATAAATCCAAATGACAAAATCTAAATGACAAAACATCAGTTTTGGTATTTGAGATTTGTGCTTTGAATTCATTTTGTGCTTTGAATTTTGACATTTGTCATTAAATTAAGATAGCCCCACAATATTACCTTCATCATCAATATCTATCTTTTCTCCCGCAGGATGGCTCGGTAATCCCGGCATAGTCTGCATTGTGCCACATAAAGGATATAAGAATCCAGCGCCAATTGAGGCACGTATATCTCTTATAGGTAAAATAAAATCCCGCGGCCTTCCTTTTAAATTGGGATCGTGCGATAAAGATAGGTGCGTTTTAGCCATACATATAGGTAAATTATCGTAACCTCTCTCTGTGTAAATCCTGAGCTTCTCTTCTGCCAAAGATTGATATTCTATATCTTTTGCGCCATAAATTTTGCTGGCAATAATCTTGATTTTTTCTTTTATAGAGATGTCTAAAGGATAGAGAAACTTGAAATTCTTTCTTTCTTGCGCTGCGCGGATAACGCTTTTGCCTAATTCCAGGCCTCCGCCAGAACCTCTAGCCCAGACTTCACTAACACAACAATCATAAGCCCCAAACTCTTTTGCTTTTTTCTTTACAAAATCTATCTCTTTATCTGTATCGTAGGAAAATCTATTTATGGCTACAACCACCGGAATGCCAAAAATTTTCATATTCTCTATCTGTTTTTCTAAATTACAAATTCCCTCATCTATTGCCCTTATATCTTCTTTCTCTAAACAGGTATCTAAAGGCATACCAGCTACAATTTTAAATCTTCCGCTATGTGCTTTAAGCGCCCTTATGGAACAGACAATCACTGCGCAATCAGGAATAAGGCCGCTTACTCTGCATTTAATATCAAAAAATTTTTCTGCCCCGCAATCAGCGCCAAAACCCGCCTCAGTTACCACATAATCTGAAAGTGCTAAAGCAATTTTATCCGCTAAAATCGAGCTATTCCCATGTGCAATATTAGCAAATGGACCAGCATGTACAAAGCAGGGTGTATGCTCAATAGTCTGAATCAGATTTGGCTTAATTGCATCTTTTAAAAGAACGGTCGCGCTCCCCGCAACTTTTATATCCTCAGTGGTTACAGGTTTACCTTCAACTGTCTCAGCCAAAACAATCCTGCCAATGCGCTTGCGCAAATCTTTTAAACTGCTACTTAGGGCTAATATTGCCATAATCTCTGAAGCAACAGCAATATCAAACCCGCTGTCACGCGGAATGCCGTTTTCTTTTCCTCCTAAACCAATTTTTATATTTCTTAAAAACCTGTCACTGACATCCAACACGCGACGCCAATATATTTTTTCAGGATCAATATTTAAGGGGTTGCCTTTAAGCACAGAATTATCCAAAAAAGCGGCTATCAGATTATGGGCAAGGCCAACTGCATGCACATCACCTGTAAAATTGAGATTAAAATCCTCCATAGGCAAAACTTGAGAATATCCACCACCTGCAGCTCCGCCTTTTATACCAAATACAGGGCCTAAAGAAGGCTGCCTAATACAAGTGGAAGTAAATTTTCCTAATCTGTTTAAGGCCATAGAAAGACCAATGGTAGTAACCGTCTTTCCTTCGCCTAAAGGCGTAGGCGTAATAGCAGTAACTAATATGTATTTACCTTTAGGCTTATTTTCAATTTTATCTAAAATATCCAAATCGATTTTAGCAATATATCTTCCGTAAGGAATGAGATATTTTGCAGGTATCTTTAATTTTCTGGCAATTTTCTCTATGGGCTCTTTTTTTGCCTTCTGAACAATCTCAATATCAGATAACATACCTTTCCTCCAGTTCAAAGGCGTTCTTAATCAAATCAAATGCGGGTTTATCTTCTGCATAGATTACGGATACAACATCAAATCGCGCTTTTTTGTTTAAGAGATTATTTCTTTTAAGGAATTGCAGCGCCACCTTAGAAATTTGTCTTTGTTTAAAATGCGAGACCGCTTCTTGGGGAGAACCGAATCTTAAAGAACCCCTGGTTTTTACTTCAATAAAGCAAAGGGTGTCTTTGTCGTAAGCTATGATGTCTACTTCACCGAGCTTTGTCTTATAATTCTTAACTAAAATTTTATAACCGTTTTCTTTTAGAAAATTAAGTGCGCTATCTTCTCCAGATTTACCTAAATATATATTTTGTTTAGACACCAAAGAAAGTCTTTCTATGAATTAATGATGGGCCGATTCTTTTTAATATGGATCTGTGCTCCCTTGTAGGATAACCTTTGTGCCTGCCGAATCTGTATTGTGGATATATTTTGTCATATAACTGCATAATGCGATCACGGGTAACTTTTGCCAGAATTGAGGCAGAGGCAATACTTTTAGATTTGGAGTCGCCGCGGATAATTTTTGTATATGGCAAAGTAATATCAAGGGTCATATTCCCATCTACAATAATGTGCATGCGTCTAAATTTGGAGGGTTTTAATTTGGCTATAAGGGCAGCAATCGCCTGTTCCATGGCAACGCGGCTTGCCTGTAATATATTCAGGCGGTCAATTATTTTCTCATTCACTACGCCGATTCCGAATACAGATTTTTTGATAATCTCCGGGAACGCTCTTTCTCTTGCTTGAGAAGTTAGTTTTTTAGAATCGTCTATGCGATTTTTAAAACGGTGGGTCTTTAATGCCACTGCTGCCGCCACAACCGGTCCGGCTAATGGGCCCCTGCCTGCTTCATCTACGCCGATGATTAAATTATAGCCTTTTTTCTTAAGCTTTCTCTCGTAATAAAGCATTTATGCTTTCTTTTCTTCTTGTTCCTCTATTTTTGTGGCGCGCTTGCCGACTTTACCTCTTAAATAATAAAGTTTTGCCCTTTTTACCTTACCCGAACGTACCACTTCAATACGTTCAATGCTGGGTGAATATAACGGAAAAACACGCTCTATGCCTTCACCATAAGAAACCTTTCTTACGGTAAAACTCTGCCTTATTCCTGAGCCCCCCCTGGCAATAACTACTCCTTCAAAAGGATGCAGGCGTGTTTTATCCGGGCTTTCAGGTATCTTTACCATTACCCTTACCGTATCACCAACATGAAATTGCGGAATTTCTTTCTTAGTGTATTCTTGTTCAATAAGTTTAATTTTATCCATCACTTTCTCCTTTCAATCCGCTCTAGATTTTAAAAGATCCGGCCTTCTCAGCCTTGTTCTCTCCAGGGCTTCTTTCCTTCTCCAGGCTTCTATTTTCTTATGGTCTCCGGATAGAAGTATCTGCGGAACGCGCATATTTCTAAATTTAGCAGGTCTTGTATAATGCGGATATTCTAATAGATTACCTTTAAATGATTCAAAATTCAAGGAATTTTTATCGCCTAAAACTCCGGGAATAAGCCTTATAAGAGCATCAATTAATACCATTGCCGGTAATTCTCCTCCGGTTAAAACATAATCGCCAATAGAAATTTCTTCATCTACGAGATTCTGCCTGACTCTCTCGTCCACGCCTTCATAGTGACCGCAAATTAGAATCAGATGTTTATGTTTTGCTAATCTTGTAGCTATCTTCTGGTCCAATCTCTTGCCTTGGGGGCATAAAAGAATTACCTGTGACTTTGTGACTTTGTGACTTTGTGACTTTATAGCTTCCACTGCATTAAAAATAGGTTCAGGCCGCATCACCATACCTGAACCTCCGCCAAAAGGACGGTCATCGACTTTTCTGTGTTTATCAGGAGAATAATCTCTTAAATTATGCACAAAAATTTTTACCTTACCCTTATTTTGTGCGCGTTTGATGATCGATTCATTAAGCACAGGCTCAAACATTTTAGGGAATATGGTGATAATGTCAATGCGCATATTGCGTTTTAACAATAGTAGTTAGTATGTAGTAGGTAGCATTTAGGGTAAAACCCTGCACCCCCTACATGCTATCTACTAACTGCTACCTACTCTCATTATTATATTTACTCAAGAATTCTTTCTTAAATTCTAAAAACTTATCTTTGCTAACTGCCTCTCTGATCTTATGCATCAACTCCAAATAAAAATAAATGTTATGTAAGGAAACTAATCTTAAGCCCAATATCTCTTCAACATTAAACAGATGGCGCAAATACGCCCGGCTAAAATTCTTGCAAGTGTAACAACTACAAACTGGGTCTAATGGCGTAAAATCTTCTATAAAAGGAGAGTTCCTAATGGTAATTTTTCCCGCGCTTGTAAAAGCAGTGCCATTCCTGCCGTAACGCGTAGGAACCACGCAATCAAACATATCAATGCCTGATTCTACAGCTTCAATGATGTCCTCTGGCAGGCCTACGCCCATAAGATAACGCGGTTTATCTTTAAGTAATAAATCAGCAACCAAATTTACTATATTATATCTCAAATTCTTAGGTTCACCAACGGAAACTCCGCCTATGGCATAGCCATCAAAATCCATATCTATCAGACGGTTAGCGCATTCTTTACGTAAGTCCTCATAGGTTGCTCCCTGCACAATCCCAAACAGCAACTGTCTCTGTCCAGACTTGGTGACTTGGTGACCTAGTGACTTGGTGACTTCTTTAGAACGCTTTGCCCAATCTAAGGTCCTTTTCATCGCAACCTCTGCATGGTCTTTGGCACAAGGGTAATGCACGCATTCATCAAGCGACATCATAATATCTGAGCCTAAGTCATTTTGGATTTGGATAACATCTTCTGGCGTCAAGAGGTGTTTTAGGCCATCAATATGAGACTGAAATTCAACACCTTTATCGCTTATTTTTCTTAAGAGCGCCAGGCTGAATATCTGATAACCTCCGCTATCTGTCAATATAGGCCTTTCCCAGGACATAAAATTATGCAGCCCGCCAGCTTTTTTTATCACTTCCTTACCCGGCCGTAAAAACAAATGATAGGCATTAGATAAAATAATTTCCGCATTACAGTCTTTTAGTTCTTGCGGAGAAATAGTTTTAACTGTACCTTGTGTCCCTACTGGTATAAAACAAGGTGTCTGAACTTCTCCATGCGCAGTAAGCAATTTTCCTATCCGAGCTTTACTTTTTTTATCTTGATGAATTAAGGTAAACATAAGTGAGTGCACAATTTACGGAACGGCAGTGAACGTAAATTGTATGCACGAACTTATCCCCCCTTCTTGCATTCTGCAAGAATGCAGGGGGGATTAATTCCGACATACAGCTTATGTTCGCTATCGCTCCATAAGTTGTGTCGTCATTAATATTAAAGAATCAACATCGCATCGCCGTAACTATAAAACCTGTATTTTTTATCAATCGCTTCCTGGTATGCCTTTTTAATAAGTTCGGCTCCGGCGAATGCACAAACTAACATAAATAGAGTCGTGCGCGGGAGATGAAAGTTCGTCAGGAGGCAGTTGGTCATCCTAAATCTATATCCCGGATAAATAAATAAATCCGTGTAACCGGAATTTTTCCCTAAGGCAAGGGTCTCTAATACACGGCAACTAGTTGTTCCTACTGCAACTACCCGGCCCTTATCTTTCCTTGTTTTCTCTATCAACTTTATTGAATCTAAAGGGACATTAAAATATTCTGGCTCCATCCTGTGTTTGGTTATATCCTCGGCTTTAACCGGTCTAAATGTAGGGTAACCCACATGTAAAGTAATGTAAGCGGTATTTGTGCCGCCTAACTCTATCCTTTTAATTAACTCATTTGTAAAATGTAACCCGGCGGTAGGAGAAGCAACCGCTCCTTCTTTTTGCGCATAAACCGTCTGATAATAAATATTATCTAAATCTTCGGGATTCCTTTTTATATAGTGAGGCAGCGGCATAACGCCTAAATTATATATAGAGTCTGAGTCTTGAGTATTAAAAGTGATTTCATTTTTGGCGCTAATTTCACCTACGATTTTTCCGCCGTTAAGGAGAATTTTTTCTCTGAGTTTTAATCTGCTGGGCTTAATTAAGGCATTAAATTTAGAGCCATTTATTCTGTTAAGGAGAAGGACTTCTACTTTGCCCCCAGTAAGCCGATGTCCTTCTAAACGACTACGCAAAACTTTAGTATCATTTAATACCAAGAGGACTTCTTTATTAAGATAGTCTATTATATCTTTAAAGACACAGTGTTCAATTTTTCCTTTCCTACGCTCCAGAATAAGTAAACGGCAGGCATCGCGTTCTTTTAAAGGATACTGCGCAATTAGTTCTCCGGGAAGTTTATAATCAAAATCCGAGAGTTTTAACATCGCTTTCAGGATAATAATATCTAAGAATTTGCTCAACAGTGTAACCCTGCTTTGCCATAAAATACGCGCCCCACTGGCATAAACCTACGCCGTGACCCCAGCCAAAACCTTCAAATATCGCATCTTTACTAATGGTATTTACCTTAAAATTGGTGCTTCTGATAATATTAGGCCCGATGGCATTCCTAAAATCTTTGGCAGAAATTTTGATATCCCCTAAAGGAGATACAAGCTTTAAATCTGTGTTCCGATTAGAACTGTCTTTTCCTAATATCTCTATGGATCTTAGCTCATCAATTTTATAGCCCGCCTTTATTAATTTTTCCTTGATTTCATTCAAGGATAATACATAATGCCAGCTAAAATGAGGCGATTCTTTGCAAAAATCACAAATGAGCCCTTTTAGAGGCGGCATATCTATATTCCAGAGTTTGGATGCATCTTGTGTATGACCGCCGCAGGTGGCATGAAAAAAAGTGGGAAATATCTTGTCTTTATAGGTAAGAACGATGCCGCGCGTATCTTTAACTGCTTTATTTGTGCGATAACGTTCAGAGGTCTTGCCTCCATAAACTTGGGAGTATATATCAGAAGTCAGGTCGTAATCTTTGGATTTATTTTCCTGCATTTGATAAACTGCGTAGGTACGACTTACAATTGCCTGCGCCTTTAATGCCTCCATTGGCCAGTAGTGTGATGCCTCATGATAAAGAATACCTTGAACATAATCTTCTAAATCAATATGATTGACCACAGATAACTTTGCATTCTTATCCCTTATGAACTGTAAGCTTCCCCTAAACTTTCGTCCATTTATAATAAATATATCCGGGTCATCTGTCTTGATAAGTAATTTATTAGTCCTGAAATCTCTCCCTGCTATTAAGATTCCTTCTTTATGGGTAACCACGGTAGTCTTTAGATTTTTTCCTTTGGATAAAACACCGCCGGAGGAATCAGTTATTTCATAAAATCCGCTGGCTTTAAGATTTAAAGATTCAACATTCTCTAGTACAGATACCCGCACATATTTTGCTGGTTGGGCACTTTGACCAAAGACCAAAGACCAAAGACCAAAGACCAAAAAAAATATCTGTGTAATCTGTTTTTTTAATCTGTGTAATCTGTGATTTAACGACGAGGCCATAGCCAAAAGATTAAAGACAGGATAATACTTAATAATATGGAGGTCACAATAGGAAAATAAAACGTGAAATTTTTCCGTTGAATCAAGATATCTCCGGGAAGTTTGCCTAGAAAGGGAATTTTATTAAAGAAAGTTAATAATAAGCCAACGCTAATTAAAATAACGCCGAAAATAATTAGTGTTTTCCCGATTTCCTGCATTTGTTTATAGATCCCCTCTCTGACATTCTGCAAGAATGCAGGGGGATCAATTCGCAGACGGACTTCGTCCTACGATTTATGTCGCACTTCGTGCTCCGTAAATCGTCTGCTCATTGAATAGATACATCCGCAGTACTTCTGGCAATATATCCCTTTAGCCCTTGCTTCATTATGGGCTTTTCTAAAACCGGGACGGAAATCTTCGTAATGAAAAGATATGCCTTCTTCTTCTGAAATCTCGTTTCCAATTTTCTTAATCAGTTCTTGGTCTTGATATGGGCTGACAAGTAAGGTAGTAGTAAAGGCATCAAATCCTTTTTCTTTCGCAACTTTAGCTGTTTGCTGCAACCGTAGCGTCCAACACAACGAGCATCTTTGGGGTTTAGATTCTTTTAAATTTACCGTATGAAAAAACTCCTCTGGTTTATATTCAGGATAAATAATCTCTATATCTACAGTTTTCTTTAAATCTTCTATTGCCTGTTTTCTATTTTTATATTCGCTAAAAGGGTGGATATTCGGATTATAAAAAAATCCTGTCACTTCCAGGCCATTCTGCCTTAATCTCTCTAAAGGATAGATTAGGCATGGTGCACAGCAAGTATGAAGTAGGAGTTTCATTTTCAGGTAACTACTATTTTTCCCCCTCTGCCCACCTACGCGGTGGGATCGGTTTTGCTATAGCGATTCGTATTTTTTCAATTTAACGGGTGGCTTGGGTGTTTTTAAAGCCGGCGTGATGCGGCGAGAAAATACCCAAGACAGGACCCGCTAAAACATATTCTAGTTTTTATGATAAAGGGGGACACCTTCCCGATTTCCGCCAAAAAGATTGGCGGACTCGCCACGCTTTGTGGCGAGGGCACAAAAGACGTCCCTAAAAGAGGTCGGGTTGTTTTTCTTGGCTGTATTTAATTCCGAAATGCTCAAAGGTAAGTTTTGTGGCTACCCTTCCTCTTGAGGTACGTTTTAGATAGCCGGCTTTCAGTAAATACGGCTCAACTGTATCAGCAATGGTATCAACTTCTTCATTTAAACTGGCAGCCAAGGCTTCTACTCCTACGGGCCCGCCGTTGTAAGTTTCTAAAACCAATTTTAAGACCTTGCGATCCAAATCATCCAGTCCTGCCTTATCTATTCCCAACTCACCCAAAGTCCCGGCTGCAATCTCAGCGGTTATCTTACCGACTTTATTAACCTGCGCATAATCTCTTACCCGCCTTAATAAACGGTTGGCCACGCGCGGAGTCCCGCGCGAACGCCTGCCAATCTCCATTGCTGCCTGTTCATCAATATCCATGCCTAAAATTTTTGCTGAATGCTTTATAATCTTAGCTAAATCCTCAACCAAATAAAAATCCAAATTATAGAATATGCCGAATCTGCCCCTTAAAGGTGCGGTTAAAAGTCCGGTCCGGGTAGTTGCTCCGACAAGAGTAAAAGGCTTTAAATTGAATTTTATAGTTTTAGCATAGGGGCCTTTATCAATCACAAAATCAATTTGAAAACTTTCCATTGCTGGATACAAAAATTCTTCCACTACTTTTGAAAGCCGATGTATCTCATCAATAAAGAGTATATCGCCCTTTTCTAAATTCGTTAATATCCCGATAAGGTCGCCTGCCCGCTCAATTGCCGGGCCCGATGTGGCAGTAATTTTAGTATTCATCTCATGGGCAATAATATGCGCGAGAGAAGTCTTTCCTAAGCCAGGCGGGCCGCTTAAAAGCACATGCTCTAAGGGCTCTTTCCTTTGTTTTGTTGCCTGAATAGAGATCTTTAAATTCTCAACTACCTCCTTATGCCCGAGGAACTCCGATAATCTCTTTGGCCTTAAAGAGATATTTAAAACTATATCCTCTTCAGATTCCTTGGTGTCAATAATGGGTTGGTTAGCTTTAAGTAATGCCTGTCTTATTTCTTCTGTCATCGGGAATGATATTTTCCTTATTTCTTAAAATCTCTATCTCATGGAATAAATCTCTTTGCCGGACAATTATTTCTTTCATACGGATCAATTCTAATATTGCCAAAAATATAACAATTATCTCCAACTTATTTTTTGCCTTACCAAACAACTCTGAAAGCTGGACGGTTGAGCTGACTAACAAAAGATGTAGAATTTCATGAATCTTTTCTTCAATGGTAAACTCATCTTTGATAACCTCTAAGAACACTTCTTTAGGAATATCTTTGAGGGTCTGCGAAAAAGCACTGATTAAATCAAAGATACTCGCCTCAAAATATGCCTCTTTATCATCGCCAACCCGCTTATCTATCTCAACATTAGGTCGCTTGAATATCTCTCTCTGGTCAGTTTCTCTTGCCCTTAAGTTCTCGGCTATTTCTTTAAACTTTTCATACTCTAATAGACGTTTAATCAACTCTGCGCGCGGGTCCCCTTGTTCTTCTTTTAGCGTTACCCCCTCCTTGGCAGGTAGTAGCATTTTAGATTTAATCTCCATAAGTGTAGCTGCCATTACCAAGAATTCGCCGGCAATATTTAAATCGAGAAGTTGCATCAAATTTAAATAGGCAAGATATTGCTCAGTTACCTGGGCTACGGGTATATCGTAAATATTCAAATGGTCTTTTTTCACCAGATACAAAAGCAAATCTAACGGCCCCTCGAATATTTCCAATTTTATTTTGTAAGACATACTTATAGCGTTACTATGTTAATTTTGAGAATATTTAATCCTTTGACGTTGATTACAGAGATTAAAGATTAGATTACAGAGATTAGAACCTCGTAGGCCAATCTGTGTAATCTGCTTTTAAAATCTGTGTAATCAATGCAACGCTTTTTTATCTTATATAGCATTATAAATTAAGCAGTTTTTTTACTTCAGATAAAGTTCCTGAGGCTATTTCTTGCGCTCTTTTTGCGCCTTCGTCTAATATATCGGATATTTCGCCTTTATTCTTAAGCAGTTTATTTCTCTTTTCCTGAACCGGCTCTAAATATTTAATCAGAATCCCTGCCAATTCTTTTTTACATTCAGTGCAGCCAATTTTTGCCTTACGGCAGGCCTCGTCAATCTCCTTTTTTCTCTGAGGAGCAAATACAGCGTAATAACTGTGCACATTACATTTCTCCGGATGGCCGGGGTCAGTAAGCCTGATTCTCGTCGGATCTGTAAACATACCTTGAATCTTATTACGGATTACTTCCGGTTCTTCAGAAAGCGCAATGTAATTATCGTAACTTTTGCTCATCTTTCTTGCATCTAGGCCCAGGAGTCGATGGGTTTCGGTTAAAAGTGCCTTTGGTTCAGGGAAGAAACCTTTTTTATAAAGATGATTAAATTTTCTGACGATTTGTCGGGTTAATTCCAAATGCGGCAGTTGGTCTTCGCCGACAGGCACAGCTTCTGCTTTATAAACTAAAATATCAGCTGCCTGCAAGACCGGGTATCCTAAAAACCCATAGGTTTTTAAATCCCGGTTCTTTATTTCTCTAAGCTGCTCTTTATAAGTTGGGCAACGCTCAAGCAAGCCTAAAGGAGTAATTAGAGAAAAAACCATGTATAATTCCAAATGCTCTTTAATATGCGATTGCACAAAGATTGTAGATTTTTCTGGAGAGATTCCGCAGCTAAGCCAGTCAATCACATTATCAATAGTATTTTCTCTTAGGTCCTTGGGATCCTCATATTCTGACATCAGCGCATGCCAATCAGCTACCATAAAGAAACATTCATATTCATCCTGTAATTTCTTCCAGTTATCTAATGCGCCGACTAAATGCCCTAAATGTAATTTACCTGTAGGACGCATACCACTTAATAATCGCTTTTTCATAACTTCCTCGCTATTTTTTCAATATCATATGCCTCAATAATATCGCCTTCGTGTATATCATCAAATCCAGCTATAGCCATACCACATTCGAATCCCTCAGCAGCATCGCGCACATCATCTTTAAAGCGTTTTAGAGAAGCGAGCTTTCCTTCAAATACGACCTGGCCGTTCCTCACTAAATTAATCAGGCTGCTGCGACCGATTTTTCCTTTACTGACCAAACAACCTGCAACTGTCCCTGCCTTTGAAAGTTTAAAGACCTTTTTTATTTCAGCCCTGCCCAAGAAGACCTTTTTAATTCTTGGTTCAAGCATTCCTTCTACAGCTTGCTTTATATCATTGCCCAGTTCATAAATAATATTGTAAGTCCTTACATCAATACCTTCTTTGGCAATCAGTTCCTTTGCGCGTTCATCTGCTTCAATATTGAATCCTAATATCAAAGCATCTGAGGCTACTGCTAATATCGCATCTGAGGTATTTATACTACCCACACCTGTATGTATTATGTTCAATTTGATCTCTGAAACTTGGAGTTTATCCAATGTATCCTTTATGGCTTCTAGCGATCCCTGCACATCTGCTTTAATAATTATCTTTAATTCCTTGATTTTCCCCTCTTGTATCCCGGCGTGTAAATCTTCAAGACTAATTCTTTTGACAGTCTTTATCTGCTGTTGCTTCTCTTTTTCTATGCGTATCTGGGATAATTCCTTTGCCTGTTTATCATCATGAATCACAAAAAACGGCTCTCCTGCGGCAGGAATACCTTGTATGCCCAAGGCCTCAACTGGAACAGAGGGTTTAGCAGCGGTTACGGAACGACCCCGGTCATCAAACATCGCCCTTATCTTGCCATATAAATTACCCACGATTATATTCTCATTAAGATGTAAAGTGCCGCTCTGGACAAGTAATGTTACTGCTGGCCCCCTGCCTTTGGCCATTTTTGCTTCTATAACTACGCCTCGGGCATGCCTATTCGGATCTGCCTTTAATTCTAACATCTGGGCTTCTAAAAGTATCATCTCTAACAAATCATCTATTCCTTGTCCGGTTTTTGCAGATACCGGCACAGTAATAGTCTTTCCACCCCAATCCTCAGCGGTCAAATTAAGCTGGGAAAGTTGTTTTTTCACCCGATCGATGTCTACCCCGGGTTTGTCTATTTTGTTCAAAGCTACTATCATTGGCACGCCTGCAGCCCTTGCATGATCAATGGCCTCTTCAGTTTGCGGCATTACGCCATCATCGCAAGCTACCACCAGAACTACTATGTCAGTTATACTTGCGCCCCGCGCACGCATAGCAGTAAAAGCCTCATGGCCAGGGGTATCCAAAAAAGTAATCTCACCATGGGGCAAACTGACTCTATAGGCGCCGATATGCTGAGTAATGCCTCCGTGTTCAGATTCAACAACCTTGGTCTTTCTTATCGCATCCAAAAGAGAGGTTTTCCCATGGTCAACATGACCCATAAAAGTTACAATTGGAAACCTGTGCTGTAATTTTTCCGCCGCATCCGGCTCTTGATACGCGCGCAAAATAAGCTCTTCCTTCTCCGGAACCCTTTTTATCTTACAGCCATATTTCTCGCAAAGTTTTGATACTGTTACTTCTTCCAGAGTATGGTTTATACTCACCATTATTCTCATATCCATCAGGGCTTTTATGATAAGGGAAGGCTTCTCCTTAAGTCTTACAGCTAAATCTTTAACTGTAATGGGCAATTCCAGTTCTAATTCCTTAAGCTCAATAAGCGGGGCTACCTTAACCTCAACCTTTGGCTCTATCTTTAAATCCTCTTTAACTGCCTTTAATTGTTCTTTTACTGGGGGCTCAAGAATTAAGCCTTCTGCCTTGGGCAGGATAACTGTCTTGTGAGGAATTTTTTCTTTGGCTATTGTTGGCTTTTGTTTAATTGCACGGTGAGTCTTGGTAACTTTACGTACAGTTTTAGTAACGGTTTTTGCCTTAGCTGCTTTACGCACCGGCTTTTTGGCCTTAGCCGGAGTTTCCTTTTTATGCAAAATTTTCTCTTTCTTTTGTTTAACCATAATTTCTATTGCTTAAGTTTTTTAGCCTCGGCAATTAATTTCTCTGCTTTCTTCTGGCCAATTCCTTTTATTTGAGTTAAATCTTCTGTTTTTGCTTTCAAAATACCTTCTATAGTGCTTATTCCTGCTTCCTTTAGGCTTAACAATGTTTTCTCACCCACGCCTTTCAACTGCTCCAAAGAGGTTTCTCCCTTTTTTGCTTTCTTCTGTTTCTCTGCCGGTATTTTTTTCTCTTCGGCTGCTTCTTCTTTTTTAACTTCTGCGCCAGCTATTTCTTTCGTGCGTATATCCAATTCCCAACCGATAAGCCGGCAGGCAAGCCTTACATTCTGGCCATGCTTGCCTATAGCCAGGGAAAGTTGGTCATTCTCCACAATAACCCCCGCTCTCTGCCTGTCTTTATCTAACCTGATTTCTGAAACCTGCGCGGGCGAAAGCGCATTCTTTATGTACTCTTTTATATCTTCATTATAACGCACAATGTCAATCTTTTCACCCTGCAATTCATTGACGATGTTTCTTACGCGATTACCTCGCATACCTACACAGGCGCCCACAGAATCTACTTTTTCATTTTTAGACCAAACTGCTATTTTTGTGCGTTCGCCTGGCTGGCGGGAAATGGACTTCATTTCCACAATTCCTTCGTAAATCTCAGGCACCTCCAATTCAAATAGTTTTTTTACCAAGTTAGGATGCGTGCGGGAAAGAATAATCTGGGGTCCTTTTGATTCTCTCTTCACCTCTAAGACGTAGGCGCGAATACGTTGACCCTGCCTGAATTCTTCCTTAGGAGATTGTTCGTGTTTAAAAATTATTCCTTCTGCTTTTCCTAAAAGGTCAACGACGATATTGCCTTTTTCAAATCTGTAAACTGTGCCGCTGACAATTTCTCCGACCCTGCTCTGGAATTCATTAAATATCACATCCTTTTCTGCCTCACGCATCTTCTGAATAATTACTTGTCGGGCAGTAGAAGCAGCAATGCGGCCGAAATCTATGGACTTAATCTCTTCGTTATTCTTAAATGCCTTGATTTTTCCTGTCTCAGGGTCAAGCTCTATCTTTAGCTCTTCACCGGGCTTGGCATCAATTACTTTTTTTGCAGCACTAAGCAAAGCGCTTTGTATTGCCTCAATTAAAACTTCTCTTTTTATACCCCTCTCTCTTTCTATCTGCTCTATTATTGCTAATAATTCTTGGCTCATATTTTAGACTCTCCGATTTCTAATCAGTAATTTTTGATTTTTAAAATTAAATTTGTATTTTTTAATTACTAGTTACTAGTTACGAGTTTACTAGTTACTGAACTATCTGTTTTGCCTTGCCAATCTTAGAAATTGGTATGGCTAGGATCCTATCTTTGGTACCAATATAAACTGCCTCAGCGTCTACTTTTTGTATAATCCCGTCTAACTCTAACTTACCCTCTATGGATTCATTGAGAAAAAATTTAACCTTTCTATCTATACAGCGCAAGAAATCATTTTTTGTTTTTAACGGCCAATCTAGGCCCGGTGAAAAAACCTCTAAAATATACCTTGTTTGTAATATATTTTTTTCATCTAAAATTCTACTGATATTTTGATTATGGAAAGCGCATTCATCCAAACTTATCCCGCCTTCAGGCTTATCAATTAAAATACGTAGAACCAAATTCCTTCCCTCATACCTATAAATAAAATCTACTAAATCAAGCCTTTGAGATTTTAAATAATCCTCAATAATAACTTTTAACTCTTCTATAATCGCCTGTCTATCCATTTATTAACTTTCCTATCTCTTTGTAAATTATTTCCTTTTTCTTAATAATCTTCTCACTACTCCGACGTATCTTTAATTCTACGGTATTCATTTTAGAAGATTCCTTGCCAATAATTACCTGTAAAGGGATACCCAGAAGGTCCGCATCTTTAAATTTTACACCTGCACGCTCATCGCGGTCATCAAAAAGCGCATCAATTGAGTTTTGTTCTAATTTCTTATAAACATCCGTGGCCAATTCCATAATTTTTTTATCAGTGGTATCTAAAGGTAGAATAATAACTTTATATGGCGTTACCTCTTTCGGCCAGATAATACCATCTTTGTCATAATTTTGTTCAATGATGGCAGAAATTAATCTTGAAACGCCTATACCGTAACAGCCCATAATAATGGTTTTTAGCTTTCCTTGGGCATCCAGAAAGTTTGCGCCTAAACTAGAACTATATTTTGTCCCCAGTTTAAAAATATGGCCTACCTCAATATCCTCGCCATCCTTTACGGGAACCATAAATTCGTGCGAAACATTACCGCCCATCACTCCTGGGTCTGCCTCGGTTACGAGAAATTCTAAGCCGCATCTTTTAAATATCCTGCAATATGCCTCATACATTGCCTTATAATTTTTATCTAAGCCATCTTCGTCTTTGTCAAAGCTATAGGCATCCTTCATAATAAATTCGCATCCTCTAACCAGGCCAAAACGCGGGCGGATCTCATCTCTAAATTTTGTCTGGATCTGATACAATATCAAGGGTAATTGTTTATAGCTAGAAATATGATTTTTCACCAATGTAGTAATGACCTCTTCATGGGTAGGGCCCAAACAGATTTTTCTGCCTTTTCGGTCAGTAAATCTAATCATTACCTCGCCCATATCCTTATCCCGAGCTGATTTTATCCACAATTCCAATGGCTGTAATGCAGGAAGTAAAAGCTCTGCTGCGCCGCACGCATCCATTTCTTGACGAATAATATTCTGGACATTATTCAATACCAAAAAGCCCAACGGCAAATAAGAATATACGCCTGCCATAAGCATTCTTATAAGCCCGGCACGCAGCAATAATTGATGACTTATTAATTCTGCTTCCTGAGGCGTCTCTTTTAAAGTCGGGATAAAAGTCTTAGACCAAAGCATTATTTAAAAATCTCCTTTAGCAAAATATCAGTGCAATTATTAAATGAAATTTTTCTTACGGCTTTGCCTTTCTTAAATAAAAGCCCTTCTTTCTTACCAAAAGCTACTCCTATATCTGCTTCTTTTGCCTCTCCCGGGCCGTTTACTACACAGCCCATTATCGCTATTTTCATAGGTAAAGTAGCGAGTAGCGAGTAGCGAGTAGCGAGTTTATCCTCAAATTCTCTAACCATTTTTATTAAATCCACTTCACAGCGGCCGCAGGTAGGACAGCTGATAACTTCTGGAGCGAAGTGGCGTAATCCCAAAGACTCTAAAATTGCCTTGGCAGCAATTACTTCTTGAGTAGGTTTATCCGTAAGGGATATCCTTATCGTATCCCCAATTCCTTCTAATAGCAGTGAACCTAAGGCAATACTGGATTTTATTGCACCTATAAAAGGTGAACCCGTTGCAGTAACTCCTAAATGTAAAGGATAATCACAAAGTTTACTGAGCTTACGATATGCCTCTAGAGTATCTAAAACATTCGCTGCCTTAAGAGAAATAACTATATCATAAAATTTAAGCGCCTCTATTACTTTTATATAATTTAAAGCACTGGCTACTAATTTATCTGCCATATTTATTTTTTTTGAGTTAAGTTCTCTTACCGAGCCGGAATTTACTCCGATACGTAAAGGTATCTTAGCTAATTTAAGCGCATTGACTACTTCTCTGATTTGTTCTTTTTTATAGATATTGCCGGGATTTAATCTAATCTTATCTACGCCATTATCTATTGCCTCCAAAGCCAGGCGCCAGTCAAAGTGTATATCTGCCACCAGGGGGATTTTTATTTTTTCTTTAATCTTTCTTATGGCTTTGGCATCCGGGAAATCTTTCACTGCCAAACGGACAATCTCACAACCTGCGGCCTCTAATTTCTTTATCTGCCTAACCGTCCTCTCTATATCGGCGGTTTTAGTCTTAGCCATTGATTGGATAGCGACGGGATTATTACCGCCAATATAGACATTACCGATTTTAATTATTTTTGACTTACGTCTGAATATTTTCATTTGAATATCTTCCCAATCTTATCTCCGAAAAACTTTACGATATCATTATAAGTTACAAATATGGCTAAAGAAACGATCACAGTAACACCTATCTGAGTAATAATACGCTCACTCTTTTCACCCAGAGTTTTACCCCTTAATTTCTCTAAGCCCAAGAACAAAATATGACCCCCATCTAATACAGGCAGGGGCAAGAGGTTAAATATGGCTAAACTTACACTTAAAACTGCTACTAAGTGTAAGAGTGCAATTATTCCCAGGCTTGCTGCCTTTGAGGTTATATAGAATATGCCTAAAGGGCCAGTTACCGATTCGCGCACAGATAACTTACCTGTACTTAAACGCCATAATCCCTTATAAGTCATAATAGTTAAGTCGAAAGTTTTCTTTAGTCCTAAGAAAAAAGCTTTTCCAAAACCGTATTTTACTTTTACAATTTCATCAAAAGGCGTAATACCAATTAACCCGACACTGCGTTTTTCTCCTAACTGGTCATCCAGCTGTTTTTCTTTTATCCGAACATCCACCTGAAATTCTTGCTCACGCCGCAAAATAGAGAGCTTAACCTTTGTGGCAGCTTCTTTGCTCTGAATCATGTTCTGTAAATCTTCCCAATAATCTACCTTTTCCCCATCCACAGCAATAATCTTATCACCGGCTTGTAATCCTGCCTCCTTTGCACCAAAGCCATCCAAGAGGCCTCCCACTTTACTAGTAAGCGTAGGATAACCTACAAAAAATATTAACCAGAAAAAAAGAAATCCTAATATATAATTTAGCAAAGGCCCGAAGAATATTATCTGAAAACGTTGGCCTGGTGTCTTAGAAAAATATTCATAAGGTTGGCCTTTATATTCCTCTAAGTTATCTCCTGCCATCTTTACAAAACCCCCTAAGGGTATAGCGCTGATAGTATATTCTGTATCATTTCTCTTCTTTTTTAATAGTTGCGGACCAAAGCCTAAGGAGAATTTTTCAACCCGCACCCCCATTCTCCTGGCTACGACAAAATGCCCAAATTCATGGACGATAATTAACAGACTTAAAATAAAAAGAAAAATTAATAAGTTTAACATAATATCAATTCAATTCTGCAATAACTTTATGAGCCTCGTTTCTCGCCCAGGCATCTGCTTTTTGAATATCAGCTAAATCAGGGTTCTTCTTATTATGGTGCCTATCTAAGACCTTTTCGATGACCTTGGGAATAGAAATAAAATTTATTCTTTGCTTTAAAAATTCATCTACACAAACCTCATTGGCAGTATTAAAAACGCAAGGCATAGTTCCAAGTTCCTTAGCAACCTGATATGCAAGGCCTAAACAGGGGAATTTTTTAAAATCCGGCGCCTGAAAATGCAATTCCTTTAATTTGTAAAAATCCAAAGAAGATAAAGAATTTAAAAGTCTTTCTGGATAAGAAAGCGCGTATTGAATGGGGATACGCATATCAGTTGCTGAGAGTTCTGCCTTGATAACCCCATCAATAAATTCCACCATAGAATGGATTATAGCTTCAGGATGTATAAGGATTTTTATTTTATCAGGTGGTATATTAAATAGAAACATTGTCTCAAGAAGCTCTAAGCCTTTATTCATTAAAGTGGCAGAATCAACGCTAATTTTTTTGCCCATCTTCCATCTGGGATGTTTTAGCACCTTTTTTATCGAAACATCCTTTAAGCTATCTTTATGCGTTTTCCTAAAAGGGCCGCCAGAGGAGGTGAGGTAAATATTTTTTAATTTATGCGGGTCCTCTCCATCTAAACACTGCCAGATTGCCGACTGTTCACTATCTATGGGTATGATTTTTATTTTCTTCTTTCTCGCCTCGCGCATAATTATGGGGCCAGCTGCAACCATCGCTTCTTTATTAGCCAGGGCAATATCTTTATAGTTTTCTATGGCTGTTAATAAAGGCAATAAGGCACCTGAGCCGCTAATTGCAAGGACCACTTTATCTATACGCTTATCTTCAATCAAAGCCTTAAGGCCCTTGTCTCCCACAAAAAGCTTTATTCTTTGAAATTTAAATCTAGATTCAAGTCCTCTCGCAGCACTCCTGTCTTTAATACAAACAAATAAAGGTTTGAATTCTTTTATCTGTCTGTACAAAATATCAATATTAGAATTTGTACTTAAACCTATAACACCAAACTTATCTGGAAAATGCCTGATTACTTCTAATGTATTTTGACCTATGGAACCAGTTGAACCTAGAATAGCAATATTCTTCATTTTAAATGAGCCGACGACTTACGGAATGAAATGACGTAAGTCGTAGGCCGTAAGGCCGTCTGCGAATTTAATCCCCGCTGCTTCGCTTATGCGTTGCAAAACGGCGGGGATAAGTTCGGCCAGATAACTTATGTCGCTACTAGCGTGCTCCATAAGTTATGGCCTCACTTATTTTAAAATCGCGCTTATATAAAGATAAAATACCGGAGCAGTAAAAAGAATGCTGTCGATTTCATCCAAAACTCCGCCCATGCCTGGTATGATATTTCCAGAATCTTTTACCTGACAGTCACGCTTGATGAGGGATTCTGATAAATCACCTAACTGACCTAATAAACCCAAAAAAATACCCAAAAATACAAGGTGCGTGTAACTAAATTTTAAAAAGGGTTTACTTATTAATGCTGCTAACACACTAAATACTAAACCTGCAATCGCCCCTTCCACAGTCTTCTTGGAACTTATGTGGGGTAAAAGCGGTGTTCTACCAATGCTACTACCTACAAAATACGCTCCAATATCACCTAATTTTGTTATAAGCAAGACCAAAGCTAATAATCCTAAACCACCGGGGAGATATCTAATTTTAATTAGAAAGCTGAAAAACCAAGAAACATAAAGTATGCCAAAAAGTGTTGTGGAGATATTCACAATCACGCCGGTATTCTGTCTACGCTTAAACTGCATGAGGATGAGAAATAACAAAGCCAAAACAATAAACAAAAGTTCCCAGTTCTTGGTAAGTTCAAAACGGAACACAAGGGATAGAGGGATTACCGTGCCCATACCGATACCAAAATATTTATATAGGTTTAGCCCTTTTTTCTCTATCATCGCAAAAAACTCATATAAACCCACAATAATAAAGAGAGTAATCACCAAACCACACACCCAATCAACAATAATAGCCAAGGTAATTATGCCAATAAGTACTACACCGCTAATTATCCTTTTGATCAGCATTTATCTTACCAAACCTTCTTTCTCTTTTTTGATACTCTTGGATTGCTTCTTCCAAGTCACGAGCTTTAAAATCCGGCCAATATTTTTTAGGAAAATACAACTCTGAATAGCAAAGTTGCCAGAGTAAAAAATTACTTATACGCATCTGGCCACTGGTCCGAATCAAAAGATCCGGGTCAGGTAAGCCTGCGGTGTAGAAATAATGACTGAATTTATCCGGATTCAAATCCTCTATGTTAGCTTCAGCGTGAACAACAGAATCTGCAAATCTCTTTGCTGCCTCTACTATCTCCTGCCTTGCTCCATAGTTTAAAGCCAAAACCACAGTCATTGCTGTGTTATCTTTAGTCTTTAATTCTGCCTCTTTTATCTTTTTTTGTAAATATTTGGGTAAAGGCTCATCTTGGCCGATAATTATAAGTCGGATGTTATTTTTATTTAAATCATTAATTTCACGCTCTAAAAAGTTATTGAGATAGCGCATCAGCATATCTACTTCTTTTTTTGGCCTACTCCAGTTTTCTGTAGAAAATACAAAAAAAGTTATTACATTAATACCTAATTCTTTAGCTGCTTTTACAATTTCTCTTACTCGCTGCACACCTTCGCGGTGGCCAACGGTGCGCGCAAGTCCTCTTTCCTTTGCCCACCGGCCATTACCGTCCATGATTATAGCAACGTGTTTAGGAATATTATTCTTGTCTATCACTGGTGCACCCGATAATCTATCTCCGGAAATATATTATCCTTGTATTCAATCTCAGCTAGCCAGTCTTGGTCAAGAGAATTTGATTTTATATCCTCATAAAGTCGCGTGAATCTTAAAAGGTGCTCTTTGGTACGACGCACAGCATAACTGGTATGAGTTCCCGTACCCATAATAAAAGCCCAATCAGAACTCTGGGCAAGGAGTAACTCGCGTAGAGCCTGATTCAAAGCCCTTTTTAATAAACCATCGGCATTTGGAAAAGTCTTGGTCAACTCCGCCATTCTCTCTGAGGCAGTATGCAGATGTCGATAAACCCAATCATTTGCTCCTTGTAACCACATCTCACTATACCCCTTCCAGCCCCAGCTAGACAGAGAAGGAGTGATAACCTGGTTACGGGGATTCTCCTCTAAATATTCTGAAGCTGTGATCAAACGGATCTCATCCTGGTCAAAGACAATTTTTCTAATTAGAAAGTCCAGCCACATCACGCCTTCGTACCACCAATGACCAAATAGTTCTGCATCATAGGGAGAAACAATTATGGGTTTTTTATGCATAAAATCAGATAAATATTGTATCTGTTTTTGCCGATTGAACATAAAATTACCCGCATGCTCTGCCGCTTTCTCTCTTGCCCATTCAGGGATATAAGGTTCTTTGTGGTCTGTAGTTCCTGTAATACGATGATATTTTATTCCTGTATTAATCCTCACCCCGTCAGGATGAATATAAGGTCTTATATAATCATATTCCAAATCAAAACCAATATCGCGGTAGAATTCACGATAATTATAATCTCCCGGATAACCCTCAATAGAGGACCAGACCTGCTTAGATGATTCTAAATCTCTAGCAAAACAAGCTACGCCTGTACCTTTACAATAAACCGGGGCAAATACTCCGTATTTTGGCCGGGGAGTCCCGTGTAAAACTCCGTGGGAATCCACAAAGAAATATTTTAAGCCTGCCTCTTTAAAAATTTCATCTTGGCCGGGTTGATAGCCGCATTCAGGAAGCCATATGCCTTTTGGCTTCTTACCAAATATACTTTGATAATGGCTCACCCCTACCTTGACCTGCGCGCGTACTGACTGGCGGCAAGTATCCATAAGCGGCAAATATCCATGCGTTGCGGCAGAGGTAATAATTTCTATTTTACCTAAATCTTGAAATTTTTTAAAGGCAAGGGTAAGATTTCGGTTGTATTTCTCAAAAGTTTCGCGTGCTTTGCAAAATTGATTTAAATACATTATCGCCAGACTCTGAAAATGCGGCTGCCAGCTAGTTCGCTCTATTTCTCTATGTGCTAATTCAATAAGTTTATTAATATGCCTTAGATAGCGCTCCTGTAATAAATGATCGCAGAGCATAGAAACAAGTGTTGGACTTAAAGTTATAGTCAGGCGAAAATCTATTTTTTCCTCAACCAATTTTTCAAAGATCAATATTAAAGGAATATAAGTCTCGGTAATTGCCTCGTAAAGCCAGTCTTCCTCCAGGAAATCCTCATGCTCTGGGTGTCGAACATATGGAAGATGCCCGTGTAAAATTAAACACAAATAGCCTTTATGCATATTAAATGAGCACATAACTTACGAACACAAAGTGTGAGTAAGTTATTGTGCGAATTTAACCCAGCACTTATGCTAAGTGCTGGGTTGTGCCCTCACTTATTTGGTCTCTCTATTTACAATGGGAGTAATGGTGCGCTCTTGGATGTTGTCAGAAGATACAGCCTTAACCGGTATAACCTGTTTGCCGTTGGGAAGGGCAAAACGCAAAGTAAAAGTTCCGTCCTGTCTTAAATTTATGGGCTTACCTTGAACAGTTAGTTTTGCATCTGGTTCTGTAGCACCGTAAACAATCAATTCACAATCTACTGCCAGCCAAAATTTTTTCTCTTTGGGTATTTTTTTTACGGGACTTGCCATAGAGGCCATACCAGGAGAAGCAAGTATGCCTGAGAAGAGTGCTTTTTTTGCTCTCTCCTGCCAAGCTTTACCTACGGGGGAACTGCGCCCTAATCCAAAACCCATACCATAAAGACGGGCAAACATATCCTCAGGTATCATCCATTCTTCATCCGTAATCCAGCTCGGACCTTCTAAGGGTGTATATACTGTGTTTGAACGCACAATAGTTATAAACCTACCAGCGGGCAAAAGAAACCCCAAGTCTACACACCAGGATCTACCCGATCCTCCTGTATCAATATACCAATTATTAGCATATTCATTAATTTGAATATCGAAAAGGCGGTGGGCATTCTGACCATTAAATACAATGCGACTTACATCGTAGACACGTAAGACTCTCTTGGCTTTATAAAATTCATCCTTAAGTTCATTTCTTAATCTCTCTTGAGTCGCACTACTTACTTCCCAGTAAGCGTGTATCCACCGAGGATCGCGCACCTGTAGCACAATTCTGTCTCGGTCGTATTGGTAAGGTAAGTCTTGCGGCATTGGCCTTGGCAGCCGGCCTACTTCTGGATAGGAAAACTTTGCCTTTTCAATCGCCAATTCATCAGTACCTAAAATTTCCTTTTTTATTTCAGCAGTTGATTTTTTAACTACATTTTGCTTCTTATATTTTATGCCTTTCATTAGCCGTGTTGTCCTTTTTGCTTTCATCAAACCCACCTCCCTTGGAATAAAAAAGGGGATGGCGATCCCCTTTTTAAACAAAAGAACTTCTTTTTTTACCCCCTTATTTCATCTCTTACTCTTGGTTGACTTTCCTGAGACTAACGCCTCTTTAAGGTCTTCCTCTAAGGCTTCTTTGAGTTTGGTTACCTTGAGAAGCTCTTCCTTTAAGCTCTGATTCACTAATTGCTCCTGCACCAAAGCCTTTTTTGAAGCGCCGTGACCGGCCTTTTCTTCTTGGAGTTCTTTTTCCTTCGCGTTCAGCTTCTCTTCCATAGTCAATTTCTCTCGCGTAAACTTTTCCTCAACTTCAAATTTCATATCCCTTTCTTTGTCTCTTGCTTTTCTGTATTGCTGCGCATCACTACAAGACCGCAAAGAAATCAAAAGGAATATTAAAGTCGATACTCCTAATATCAAAATAATTCTATTTTTAATGTTTTCTTCCATTCTACCAAAGCATTATAAAGACAATGCTACTTCAGTTTTTCTGGTGGCTCGGGGATGCTGGAACCAGTTGCCTCTTTTACCTTGGCTATCTGAGGTAGAATTACAATTTCTACTCTGCGGTTTAATTGCCGACCTTCTTTTGTATCGTTAGAAGCAACTGGACGATACTCACCGTAACCAATTGCAGATAAACGAGTAGGCAAAATCCCTTTTTCATTCACAAGGTAATGCAAGACGCTTAGAGCGCGTGCTGAAGACAACTCCCAATTTGACTTCCAACCCGAATATTTAATAGGGTCGTTATCTGTATGGCCCTCTATACCTACATTGTATTGCGGCACATTCTCTTTTAAGACACGAGCAACTTTATCCAGCAAAGGATATGCCTCAGGCCTTATTTTCGCCTTACCAGAATCAAATAAAAGATCGCCTACAACCGTAATCACTAAGCCTTTTTCCATCATCTCTAATTTTACCTGTTTGTCTTGAATCTCTCCGGCTAATCTTCCTTCCAGGAGCCTCTTGGTACGGCTTAGTTCATCCAGTTGCCGAGATAAGTCCTCAATCTTGCGTACATCCGAACGCCTTCCACTTTGAATAATGAAGGTGCATCCAGCCAAAGTAACACCTAAAAAAATTATAAATGCGGTCTTTAAAAATCTTGTCTTCATAGCTTTTCTCCTTTTCTAAAGTATTTTTACTATAACACAAGTCAAAATTTTAGTCAAGAGTTTTATAGTTTATTCTATAAAAAGATAGTATCCTCTCTTGATGATCCTACAGAGACTATAGAGATTTTGGTCTTAAGAATATCATTAAGTATATCCAGATATAATTTTGCATTTTTGGGTAATTCCCTGTAACTCCTTGGCATGAATGCTATTTTGTTCCAGCCAGAAATTTCTTTATAAACTGGTTTTGCATTTTTCAGAACCTCAGTATCATAAGGAAACTCATAAAACTTCTTACCTCTATATTTGTACGCGACACATACCTTTATGGTCTTAAGGCCATCTAACACATCCAATTTCATGATGGCTAATTCAGAAATTCCATTTATTAAAACCGCTTCTTTTACCATCACGCTGTCAAACCAACCGCACCTGCGCGGCCTGCCAGTAGTAGCACCAAATTCATTGCCTTTTTCCCGCATAAATTTGCTAAAATGCGGGTCAAATTCTGTGGGAAAAGGGCCTTCTCCAACCCTGGTGGTATATGCCTTGGCCACACCTACAACTTTATCTATCTTTGTCGGTGAAATACCTGTTCCAATACAGGCTCCACCACTCGTAGCTGAAGAAGAGGTAACAAAAGGATAGGTGCCAAAATCGATATCTAAAAAAGTTCCCTGTGCGCCTTCAAAAAGTATATCTTTTTTTTCTTTGATAGCTTTATTCAATAAAAGTGTAGTGTTACAAATATATCGTGAAAAAAGCCTGCCATAATTTAGGTACTCTTTATATATTTTTTTGAAATCAAAACCCGGATGGTGATAAACCTTTTTAAAAATTTCATTCTTCTCCTTCAAATTATCCTTTAATTTAGCGCGGAAAATTTGAGGGCTTAAAAGGTCAATCATCCTTATGCCGCAACGACTGACTTTATCCGCATAACAAGGACCGATTCCCCTTCCAGTTGTTCCTATCTTCTGGGTCCTTTTGGTTTCGCGCAATCGATCTAGGATTCTATGATACGGTAAAATTACATGCGCAAGCTCAGAAATCTTTAAACGCCTATCAACACCAATACCCTCTTTCTTTAAGTCATTTATCTCAACCAACAAAACGCCAGGGTCAACCACCACCCCATTACCAATGCAGCAGATCTTCGCTTTATGTAAAATCCCTGAGGGTATAAGATGAAATATGTATTCCTTATCGCCAACCACCACAGTATGGCCTGCGTTATTACCTCCCTGATAGCGCACAATATAATCTACTTTTTGCGATAAAATATCAATTACTTTACCCTTGCCTTCATCTCCCCATTGTGTGCCTACGATAACAATATTCATCGTTTAACCCTAAATCCCACCGCGTAGGTGGAAATAGTTATGGTGACATGGTAAATATCTTGCGCGCAATATCCGGATACCTAGCAATAAATTTTAACTCGTCATCAATCAAGGGCTTCTGATTATGCACATTAGCGTATCTGACTAATTCCAAAATCTCTGTTGCTTCTTCGTCGTCCTTAAAGACAATCTCTAATTTATCGTAGACATTTCTGAAACCTTTTATCCCCGAATATTCACCCGCTGTAATTTTGCGCCCCGTATCTATTATTTCCGGCTCTCCGCGGCCCAATTCTTCAAAGTCATAGAGTTCATAATTACGCCTGTCCTTTAATGCGCCATCAGCATGAATGCCTGATTCATGTGCAAAGGCATTTGCGCCCACGCCTGGTTGATTTATGGGTATTGGTACACCAAAGGCATAAGAGGCATATTTACATATTTTCCAGGCCATCTTTAGATTTATCTTTTCATCAAGATGATAATCCTGCATACCGTTACCGTATTTAAGGCTTAAGATTACTGAAATCAAATCCGCATTACCGGCGCGCTCGCCCATGCCGTTTACGCAGGTATTGATGTAAGCGTCGCAACCGCTATCAAGGGCTGCCTTTGCACCGGCAAGGGAATTGGCAACTACCAGCCCTAAATCATTGTGACAGTGAACCTCGACGGGCATCTTTACTGCCTCAGACAATAGCTTGATCCTCTCATAAATTATAAAAGGCGTATCGCATCCTAATGTATCACAATAACGGATTCTATCTGTGCCTGCCTCTTTTGCTGCCAAACTAAACTCAATTAAATATTCCATTCTGGTGCGCGAGGCATCTTCTGCATTTACGCCAATAGAATCAATTCCGGCCTTACACGCTTCTTTTACTGCCTCGGTCATTTCCTTTATTACTGATTGATGGTCAAGTTTACCTTTAAATTTATGGAGGATCATTTGATCAGAAGTTGAAATAGATAGATTCAGGTGCTTTATTTGCGGGACTTGGCGAAAAGTAGTCTTGACGTCTCCCTTGGTTGCCCTCAGCCATCCTCCTAACCTAATAGGAGACAGCGCCCCCTTCTTAGCCAATTCTAAATTCGCATTTAAGTAATTGGTCTCATGGTGCGTAACAGGAAAACCAAATTCTGATTGGAATATCCCCATTTCATTTAGATACAGGTTAATCATTGTCTTCTGTAACTTAGAAAGGCAAATCCGAGATGTCTGCACACCATCACGATTAGTTACATCGATAATATATATTTTCGGTTTAGCATCCATATTTTACTCCTCGTATAATCCCACGTATAATGTCAGGTTATACGCGGTTATTTTCTTCAAATCCGAAGCACGAAATCCGAAATCCTAAACAAATCCGAATGTTCAAATGTTCAAAACTGCTGTTTCGGTCATTGGAATTTTGGTCATTTGGTATTGTTTCGAATTTCGATATTCGGATTTAGAATTTATCACTTCTTAAGTATCTTCTTCAACTCCTCTTTAGTGGGCGTGCCTTTTGTGCTAAAAATTTGCTGATTATCTAATAAATAAATGGGTCCAAACATAATTTGCAATTCTTTATTAAGGCTGATATTTTCTCTTAAAAGCAAAGCGCCTTGGGGGCCTCTGGCACAAGAGACTATTTTATCAGTATTAAATTTGCCCAGGCAATCCTCCCACCAGGAACTATTAATATTTTTTGTCCGACAACTCATATAATCCCAAAATATTTCAGGATAATACTTCTGCACACAAACCCCACGCAGATATTCTTCAACTTCAAGATTGCCACTTGCTGCCTCAAATTTATCTCCTCGCTCAACAACCAAAAAATGGATGGTGGGGTTAAATTCTTTTATGACACCTAACAATTCCTTGGTGTTTTTATCGTATAAACTTATAAACAAATCTAATTTCCCCTTTATTTTTTCTCTGTTTAGAAAATAAGAGAAGCCGCTAAATTGCGGCTTTAACATATAAAACTCGCCCTTTAGCTCTAAGTTTCCTTTGAAGGTATCAAAAATTTTTTCTTTTTCTATTTCCTTATCTAGAAAATATGTAGGCAGGGCAGAAATAGCAAAGTCTTTAATTAATTTGTCCGCTTTTTTATCAGGATATTTAAGGTAAGAAATAGCCAAACCGGAAATTTGTTTCTTTAAAAAGTTTATTATTGCCTCGCTATTGCAAGTCAGGCAATCTTTGGAAGTAATTACTAAAAGATTTACTTTATTTGCCTTCTTGAATAGGCATTGGGAATCAATACTGCCTGGATTCTGGCACATACCCAATAGTCCTTCTTTTTTACAGTTATTATCTGAAAAACAGCGCGGCATTATAGAAAGGATTCCGGGGTCATCGGCAACTTGATCTGAAAGACGCAGCTCTTCTACTTTGTAATCCGCTATCTTATTATCCCTTATAGTTAAAGAAACTTTGCCTAAACGCCTTCCTTGCCAAGCAGGCCTTAAAACCAAAGTATCTTTTATCTTTGCCCAAGGTTCTCCATTAGAACGTTCGTAACCATCTATAATAATATCTATGCCTTTGATATTCTCTAACAAATTCAAATCTTGACTTTCACCCAAATTACTTAAAAGAACAATAATAGCTACTCCTCTATTTTTTAATTCTGCCAATGCTTGATTTATGGCAATTTTGGGGTCAATAAATTTAATACCGCTTGCCTTTCGCATCGCAGAAAGATTAGTAACACCAATAATACCGATTTTTAAACCTAAAAAATCCTTTATAATATAAGGGGATGCTTTGATATCCTTTATATTACATGACAAAAAGGTTAAATCTGTCTTGGCAACGTTCTTTTCTAAAAATTCCCCGCCAAAGTTAAACTCATCATCACCTAAAGCCAACGCATCATATTTCATTAATTCCACGGCCTTAAGGCTTACCAGTGTGCGCTGCATATCTAACTCTGTATTCTGTGTATATTCATCAAGCAGTCCGCCGGCAAAGAAATTTCCAGAATCTAAAACTAAAAGGCCTTTAGGATATTTTCTTCTTAGTCCTTTAATCAAAGTGGCCCGACGGGCAATGCCCCCATCCGGCTCTATCGGACAACTACAAGGATAGAGCATAGCATGGGTTGAGCCGGTATAGAGAATGGTGATTTCTTTGGCATAACAGCTTAATGCAAAATTAAAAATGCAAAATGCAAAAATACAAGTTAAAATGTAAAATTTTAAATTTTGAATTGCAATCTTAAATTTTGTCCCGCACTTTATCAAAAGTGCGGGATTGAATTTCTCAATCATAACTTGATCACTTTAACACTAAGGATATTTTCCAGTTTCTTTATCTTGCCTAAAATTTCTAAAGAAACGGGAGTATCTACATTCAAAACACTAATTGCCCTTCCACCAGGGGTCTGACGGCCAAAGGTCATAGCGGCAATATTAATATTGTGCTTACCGAGAACTGTCCCTAGATTACCGATAATGCCCGGCTTATCCCAGTTCTCTATGAAAATCATCTCACCAATGGGAGTCAATTCCACATAATAATCATCAACTTTAACTATGCGCGGTTGTTTATTAGCTGATAAAGTGCCTGCGATTTTCTTAGTTACCTTATCTGTTTTTATCTCTAGTTGAATCAGGGTTACAAATTCTTTCTCACGCGAAGACTTAGCTTCGTTAATCTTTATGCCTCTTTCTTTAGCCAAAGATACAGCATTGATAAAATTTACAGTCTCCTGCAACATAGGAGTAAGCACTCCTTTTACCAAAGCCATGGTCAGGGGCGCTAAATCATGCTGGATAATTTCACCGCTATAGGTTATATTTAATTCTTGTAATCTTCCTTCTGCCAACTGACCACTAAACACGCCCAACCTTTCCGCCAAAATTATGTACGGTTCAATAATTTTAAAAACCTCGGGCGCCAAACAAGGATAATTGGCAGCGTTACGTATACCCCTGCCTAAAAGCGCATCACGCACAATCTCAGCTACCTCAATAGCAACATTAATCTGCGCCTCTTCTGTAGAAGCGCCTAAATGGCAGGTAACAACCACATTGTCTAATTTTAAGAGTTCGTGATCTGGCGGGAGAGGTTCTTTTTCAAAAACATCCAAGGCAGCCCCTGCAACCTTTCCTTCCTTAATGGCATTAACCAGTGCAATTTCGTCGATGATACCTCCCCGCGCACAATTAATTATGCGTACTCCTTTTTTCATCAAGGCAAACTCGTCAGTTGAAATCATATGCTTTGTTTCTTCAGTCAGAGGCGTATGCACAGTAATATAATCAGACTTATCTAACAATTCTTTTAATTCTACTACTTCTACACCTAAACTCTCAGCAACTTCACGCGATAAATAAGGGTCATAAGTCAGAACCTTCATCCCAAATGACTTAGCCCGCATAGCTACCTCGCGGCCAATCCTGCCAAAACCAACTATCCCTAGTGCCTTAGCGTAAACTTCAACACCCATAAATTTGGAGCGTTTCCATTCACCTTTTTTGGTAGAAGAATTGGCTTGGGGGATGTTCCTGGAAAGCGCTAAAATCATACTCATGGTATGCTCTGCAGTAGAAATAGTGTTTCCGCCCGGCGTATTCATCACAATGATGCCTTTTTGCGTAGCTGCCTCTAAATCCACATTATCCAAACCCACACCTGCACGGCCAATGATTTTTAAATTCTTGGCTGCAGAAATTATATCTTTGGTTACCTTGGTTGTGCTTCTTACCAGGAGCGCATCGTAATTTTTAATTATCTCTTTTAGCGCATCGGGCTTCAATTCGGTCTTTACATCAACCTGAAATTCCTTAACATCCTTAAGTATCTTAAGACCCTCTTCAGACAACGGGTCGCTAACTAATACCTTAACCATTTAAACCTCCCCTAAATTTATAGCCCATCTGAGCCAAAACTTTTTCTAAGCAAGAAATAGCCACAATAATATCGAACTCTTCAATATAACCCATATGCGCAATTCTAAAAACTTTGCCTTTTAATTCATCCTGGCCTCCGGCAATAGTTACGTTGTAGGTATCGCGCATAGTCTTAACTAATTTCTCTCCGTCTATTCCCTGGGGGACTTTTACTGCAGTTACTACATCCGAAGCTGCAGTTGGCGCAAATAATTCTAAACCCATTGCCTTTACCGCAGCTCGTGTGGCATCTGCCATTTTTCGATGTCGGGTGAATACGTTCTCTAAACCGTCCTCTTTAAGCATTTTTAAAGACTCATTAAGGGCAACAATCAAAGATATTGCGGGTGTAAAAGGCGTATCAACTTTATCTAACGCTTTTTTTGCTTTCTTTAAATCAAAATAGTATTTAGGGGATTTCGCAGCCTCGATTAATTTCCCAGCTTTGGGACTTACAGAAACAAAACCCAGACCAGGAGGCAACATCAGGCCTTTTTGCGAACCAGAAACTACTATATCGCAAAACCAGGCATCGGTTGGCAAAGGAATCGCGCCTAAGCCGCTAATGGCATCAACTACTAAAACTGCCTCTGTATCTTTGATGACTTTACCAATTGCCTCAATATCATTGGTAACACCTGTAGAGGTTTCGCATAAAGTAGTAAACACTGCTTTTATCTTAGGATTAGCTTTTAGCCTTTTTTGTATTTCACCCGGTTCAGCTGCCTTTCCCCATTCTACATCAATAACTTCAGTATTTACACCGTAGGCCTGACAAAGCTCTGTCCATCTTTCTCCAAATTTGCCACCTTGAATGGTTAATGCAGTGTCACCGCTAGAAAGTAAATTTGCTACTGCTGCCTCCATAACGCCGGTTCCTGAGGAGGTTAGTATGAAAACGTCATTTACAGTCTGAAAAACATATTTTAGACCTTCAGTTGCCTCTTTTAATACCGCCTGAAACTGAGGAGTACGATGATGGATAATTGGCCTTGCCAAAGCCTGGCAAACCTGCGGCGGCAAAGGCGTAGGTCCAGGCGTTAGTAAATAATTCTTCCTCATATAATTCCTCCTTAAGCTATCCAACCTTTTTCCCACCTACGCGGTGGGATTTGGGTTATTTTTTCTTTCCGGGGACTATTACTTCATCAATTATCCCGTATTCTTTTGCTTCTTGAGTAGACATAAAATAATCCCTATCCGTATCCTTTTGAATTTTCTCTAAGGCTTGGCCTGTATGAAGAGATAATATTTCGTTAATCTTATCGCGCATTTTTAAAATTTCCTTGGCATGCCGGGATATATCCTCTGCTGCGCCCTGAATTCCGCCCCAAGGCTGATGAATCATAATCTGTGAATTAGGTAAAGTATGACGCTTACCTTTTGTGCCTGCACACAAAAGTAGCGCAGCCATGCTTGAAGCCTGACCCACGCAATAAGTAGCCACATCGCATTTAACAAACTGCATAGTATCATATATAGCAAGGCCTGCGGTTACTGCGCCTCCGGGAGAGTTAATATAAACATTGATGTCTTTGGTTACATCCTCCATCTGCAAGAATAACATCTGGGCAATAACAAGATTTGCTACATAATCATCAACAGGTGTGCCAATAAAAACAATACGGTCTTTTAATAATCGCGAATAGATATCATAAGCTCGTTCATAACCCCGCGGCGTCTGCTCGATTACCATGGGAACTAATGTTTGGTTTTTTATACCCATATTCACCTCCGTATTCGTTTAGTTCGTTATGTTCGTAGTTTCTACCCAGTTTGCTTCTTTTAACAGAAACTCCATCACCCGGCGCGGCATTGAATCATCCTGTGGAATATTTTCTTTTTTGGCTATTTCTGTTAAGACAAGATAAACCTTTACCTGTTTCGTTGCCTGCCCCTCGAGTTCTTTAAATAATGCCTCCTCCTGTTCATCGATCTTTTCGCGCGCCACCCCTCTTAATGCCAGGTCCACTTTTGTCTGCCTGACTAAATCCTGTAATTGCCGCTTAACCAAAGATTGCGGTATTTTAAAATCTAAATCTTTGGTTAAATTCTCAATAAGCTCATTTTCTATTCTGCTGCGCTCTTGATTTTCTTTGTTAAGAAAAATTTGCCTTTCTATCGCCTTTTCTAAATCTGTCAAATTCGGATAACCTAAGCCCCTAGCAAAACTGTCATCTATTGCATTAATCGACCTTGCTTCTTTTAAAGAATCAATATTGCGCTTTACTTCATTAGGGTTAACACTAATATTTTTATAATTCACCTTTTGGCCTTTGTAGTTCTTTATATTTATCTGGGGGCTAACTTCCACAGTAGCTTTAAAAGAAAGGCTATTTCTATCTAACTTCACATCAGTAACTTCGGGCAATTCTATAACATCCAGTTCTTCTTTTTTAATCGCTTCGTTATAAAGGTCTGGAACTAATTCTTTTAATACCTGCTCATGGGCATTCGATGCAAAATGTTTTTCCAGAATATCGCGTGGCGCATGGCCGGGCCGAAAACCCGGGACTTTCGCATCTTTTGCGATTCTCTGGAAAACATCCTCAAATTTATTTTTTACAATTTCACCGCTAACCTCAATATTAATCTCTCTTTTTGTGTTATCTATTTTCTTAACTTCTGTCTTCACCCCGCTCTTCCTTTCCTTTTATACCCCAGCCCTCTGTGTAGGAAGGGCGGGGCCTCACATTCTGAACTTCTCACCCAAGTAAATCTGCCGTGCCTGAGGATTATTAATCAGCTCTTCTGCAGAACCAGCGATAAGAATTTTTCCTTCAGCAATTAAATACGCTCTATCGGTTATAGAAAGTGTTTCTCTTACATTATGGTCAGTGAGCAGAATCCCTAAGCCTTTTTCTTTTAAGCCCCTAATAATTTCCTGCGCCTCATTAACGACAATCGGATCTATTCCAGAAAAAGGCTCATCTAAAAGTATAAAGGAAGGATTTGTTACCAGGGCGCGCGTAATTTCTAAGCGCCTTCTTTCCCCGCCTGATAAAGTATAGGCCTTGTTTTTAGCCAAATGCGCAATGCCTAATTCTTCAAGTAAAACTCCTAGTCTTCTCTTTCTCTCAAGGCCGCTTATGGCAAATGTCTCTAAGACTGCCATAATATTTTCTTCCACCGTAAGCTTACGGAATATCGAAGGGTCCTGAGAGAGATAACCGATGCCGCAACGCGCCCGTTCATGGATGGGCAGCTTAGTTATGTTATTGTTATCAAATGTTATCGTGCCTTTATTCGGCGGGATAATTCCTACGACCATATAAAATGTGGTAGTCTTTCCTGCGCCATTAGGGCCAAGCAAACCAACTATCTCGCCGCGTTTTACCAAGATATCAACGCCCTTGACTACCTCTCTACCGTCGTAAGATTTAGATAATCCCTTAATTTCCAGTAAATGCATCCTTAAGGTCCTCTGTAGAATAAATAATTAATTTTGGCCTTCCGGTTAAGGTAATCTTTTTATCAGAGGCAGTATAAATTGCCTCCTCACTATAAGAAGTATTTTCACCCCGCACGATCTTTACATTTCCTCTGGCAATTATCTTTTCAATCTTAGTGCCCATAAGCTCAGGGCCTTCCTTGGCCTGGCCGGCATCTTTGGCCCCTTTATCCTCCTTATTAGCTTTAAGAAAATAAACATCCATTTTATCACTATAGATAGTAGAATCAGTTCGTTCTACTTTAACATTATTATTAAAGGTAGCAATATTTTTTTCATAATCTATCTCTAATGGCCCATCACAGGTAATGATAATTTTTTCTTTTTCTTGAGCAGAATTTACCGGATTAATATTTACCTTAACATCCTTTTCTAAAACTATATTCTTAAGATTGGGCTCACCTTTGGCGCCCAGCGCCACAGTTATCATATTCTCTCTTTGAATATTTACTATGTCCGGCGAAGTAACCAATTGATTTTTTCTATCCCAATCTAAAGAATCTGTAGTTAACTTTGCGCCTTTAGAAGTAGTAATAACGACATTCTGCTCTAAATGCACCTTGCCATCAGTTTTATTAAAATCCCCCCTGTCAGCAGTAAGTTTTATATCTTCTTCTTTTCCATAAAGGTTGCCTATTACATCTTGAAGCTTTATTATATCCGTAAATATATCTGCGGATTTGCCAGAAAGATCCCAACTTTTTTTCCCTTTCTCACCGTATCCAGCAAGTGAAAAGTCATTAATTTGCTGATCTGCTTCTGTAGCGTTTTGTTCCTGGGCAAAACAGACAGTAGACAGTAGACAGTAGACAGTAGACAGTACAAACAATCTACGGTAAACGGTAAACGGTAAACGGTAAACTTTTTTCTTAAATATCATATTGCCCAATGGCCTCTTGCCATTTATCTTGTGCTTTCAAGATAAGCTCGGTAACCTCACGCACTGCGCCTCGGCCGCCTTCTCTTAAAGTAATATAGGAGGCAACCTGCTTTATTTCAGGAGCAGCATTAAATACTGCTACAGGAAAACCCACTTTTTTCATTAGACACAAATCTACTAAATCATCTCCCACAAAACAAACCTCACTCACCTTGACCTTATATTTCTTCAGGATTTTCTCTAAGACTTGTGTTTTAGGAGAAATATTCTCAAAAACTTCCTCCACACGCATATCCCGGGCGCGCGGCCGGATGGCGCGCGAACCTTTGGCGGTGATAAGTATAGTAGGAATTCCTGCTTTTTTTAAGAGATAGACCCCTAAGCCATCATGCACATCAAAGAACTTCATATCATGCCCACGCGAATCATAGATGATACGACCGTCAGTTAAAACGCCGTCCACATCCAAAAGTAATAGTTTAACTTTTTTGGCTTTCTCTAAAATATATTCTTCCATCCTATACCAGTCCTGCCTTTAATAAATCCTGCACATCTAATAAGCCAATTGGTCGGTTATGCTTATCCACCACGGGAACTTCATCAATCTTCTTATCCTTTAATATACGCATTGCCTCTACTGCCAACATCTGGGGACTTACAGTTGTGGGATTTTTGGTCATTACCTCTTTTACTTGGCGCTGGGATAAATTAGGGTTTACTTCAAGATGCCGGCGCAAGTCGCCGTCGGTAAAGATACCGGATAGCTTACCTTTTTTATTCACAACCGTTGCGCTACCTGCGCGTCCTTGGGTAATCTTAAATAAAACTTCAGAGATTTTTTTATTCTCAGCAACTACGGGATTGGCTCCGCCACGACGCATAATATCTTCTACTTTTAAAAGCAGCCTTTTACCTAATAACCCACCCGGATGGAAAAAAGCAAAATCTTCTTCCTTAAAACCTTTTAGCTCTAAAAGGCATACGGCTAAGGCATCAGCCATGGCTAAGGTGGCAGTAGTAGAAGCAGTAGGCGCTAATCCTAAAGGACAAGCCTCTTTTTTTACTGAAACATCCAAAACCACATCACTGTATTTTGCCAGAATTGATTTGGGGTTTCCTGTAAGGGCTATAATCTTGGCACCGATTTTCTTTAATAGAGGTAAAAGCTGCTTCATCTCTTCGGTTGAGCCGCTATTAGAAAGGATAATCACCGCATCATCACTGGTTACCCTTCCCAGGTCTCCGTGAATTGCCTCAACAGTATGCAAAAATAAACTCGGCGTGCCAGTTGAGGCTAAAGTAGCGGAAAATTTCTGGGCAATGATACCGGTCTTACCCATACCGCTTACTACAACCCTGCCCTTTGTCTTTAAAATTAAATTTAAGGCCTTTTCAAAATTCTTCCCTATACGAGACCTTAAACCTTTAACTGCCTCTGTCTCAATATCCAAAACCTCTCTTGCGCGCTTTAAAACATTAATCTTTCCCATCCTGCCTCACTTCGCCATAACCGCAGTTTCTATTTTTTTTACCTGTCTTAAAAGTTGTTCCAGTTGCTTAAGGTCAATCATATTTGGCCCATCGCAAAGCGCCTTATCCGGGTCAGGATGCACCTCCAGGAACAACCCATCGCAACCAAAAGCAACTGCGGCACGCGAGAGCCCCTCCACAAATTCGCGTTGTCCACCAGATGATTTTCCTTGGCCGCCGGGTAATTGAACGCTATGTGTAGCATCGTAAATTACCGGGTAGCCAAATTCACGCATTATCTTTAAACTCCGAAAATCAGTAACTAAATTATTATAACCAAAGCTTACTCCGCGCTCGGTAATAAGAACCTGTTTATTGCCAGTTGACTCAACCTTCTTAATAATCGGTAAAATATCCCATGGCGATAAGAATTGGCCTTTTTTGATATTGATTACTTTACCGGTCTTTGCTGCAGCCACCACAATATCTGTCTGACGGCATAAAAATGCCGGTATCTGGATTATATCCAAAACTTTACTTGCCTCAGTAATCTCTTTCTGGCAATGAATATCGCTTAATACAGGAACTTTTAATTGCGCTTTTACTTTTTGTAAGACCTCCAGGCCCCTCTTTATTCCTGGCCCGCGATAAGAATCTATAGAAAGCCTATTTGCCTTATCAAAACTGGATTTAAAAATATACGCAATACCAAGTTTTGCGGTAATATCCTTTATCGCTTTGGCAGTCTCTAAACAAAGATTTTCTGATTCAATTACACAAGGACCAGCAATTAAGACTAATGGATTTTTATCCCCTATTTTAATATTCTTTACTTTTACCTGCTGCATCATAAATTTTGCCTCTTTAAATAAGCTTCAACTTTTTTTAAATCTTCCGGGGTATCCACTCCAATGGAATCAAATTTTGTCTCCACAACTTTTATCTTAAAACCTTCCTCTAAAACCCGCAATTGCTCAAGGCACTCAATCTTTTCTAAATTAGAAACTGGTAAATTCTTATAGATAAATAAAAAATCCTTAGTGTATCCGTAGAGGCCGATGTGTTTGTAATAAACTGGTTCTTTAATTTCTGAGCTTATAGCCCGGTGAGGAATTAAAGCCCGGGAAAAATACAAAGCAAAATTATTTTTATCCACCACTACCTTAACCACATTGGGATCGTGAATGTCTTTTAGGTCATCTATTTTCTTGGCAATCGTAGCCATAGCCACTTCTTTCTCATCAAGAAGCGCCCTGGCCACAGCATCAATCATCGTAGGATGGATTAAAGGCTCATCAGCCTGGATATTGAGCACGATTTTTACATCCAAAGGATTTACTACCTCACTGATTCTGTCTGTGCCGCAAGCATGGTCCTTAGAGGTCATAACTACTTTTGCTCCAAATTCTCTGGCTGTATTGGCAAGCCGTTCATCGTCACAGGCAATAATTAAATCATCTAAGACCGAGGCCTGTTTTGCTCTTTCCCAAACATGTTGTATCATGGGCTTACCCAGGATATCTGCCAGAACCTTGCCCTCAAATCTGGTTGAGGCGTATCTCGCCGGGATAACACCAATTACTTCCATTTTTATTTTATCCTTTCTAAAAGCTCTCTTCTTGTCGTAACCGCAGTTCCTAATTTACCAACTACAATTCCTGCAGCAAAATTTGCAATATGCGCTGCTTCTAATTTAGTGGCACCAGAACATAGCCCTAAAGTAAAAGCACCAATCACTGTGTCTCCTGCTCCTGAGACATCAAAAACTTCCTGGGCCACAGTAGGGATATGCGTAACAGCGCCTCTTTTTTCAAATAGCTTCATCCCCTGCTCACCTAAAGTAACTAGCAAAGACTCTAATTCTAAATATTTAAGAATCTGGTGTCCTGCTAAATCTATATCTTTATCTGTAAATAATGTATCGTTATTTAATTTAAATCTATTTGTAGTATCTTTAATCTTCAGGTTTCTAATGGCGTTCTCTAGTTCACGACGATTAGGAGTAATAGAGGTCACTTGGCGATAATACTGAAAATGCTCCTCCTTGGGGTCAACCGTAATAATCTTCTTGTGGATATGCGCCAAAGAAATAACTTCTTCTAATAAATGCATATTGATTACACCTTTACCATAGTCTTCAATAATAATGGCATCAAAATCATCTATATTTCTCTTAATAAATTTAATGAGCCTTTGATTTAGAGTGTGCGAAAGCGCATGGGTATGCTCCCAGTCAACTCTAACCACCTGTTGATGTCCGGCAATAATACGTGTTTTTACCGTAGTGTGCCTGGCAGGCTCAACAAAAATTCCTTCTGGATTAATTCTTCTCTTTTTCAATTCAGTAAATAAAATCTCTCTATTCTTATCCTTTCCTACTACTCCCACCAAACTTGCTCTTGCATCCAGCGAACGGATATTATTGGCTACATTAGCTGCGCCACCCGGAGCATATGTCCTTTTATTTGCCCAGAGTACAGGAACCGGAGCCTCGGGAGAAATTCTTTCTACATTGCCCCGGATATATTCATCTAAAATTAAATCACCCAATACCAAAATATTTGCTTTATTAAAATTATTAATTATTCTTCTTAGATTTTTCATATTCTCTCAACTATGGCTTGTGCCAACAAAGGAAGCATTATCTCGTGATGTCCGATAATATAATAGCCTTTCCCACCTGACACTACTGGCCGCAAAACCACATTTTGCCAAGGCCGATAATGATATATCATATCAAAATTTGCGGTGGTAAAATTCTTAACCTGCTTACCTAAATTACGCGCTAAATTCAGGGCTTTCAAAAATACCTCTGGCAAAATCACTGCTGAGCCGAAATTTAAAACCACTCCGCCGTTATTAAGTCGGTTAACATTTTCCACTAGTAAATGGAAATCCCTTAAAGACCCTTCGGCGCTAAGCGCAGCATCAAAAGAAGGATGCTGGTGTATGATGTCAGTTCCGATAGCTATATAGACACAAACTGGAATCTTATGTTTATAGGCATGGTAAAGTAAACTTAAATTCTTATAGCGTAAGCTTGAGGTAATAATTTTACTGGCTACTGCATTACCTAAACCTAAACCTTCTGGGACAGCCTCTTTTACTGCATCATTTATAAACTCTGCGGTTTCTTTTCCCATACCGAATTTTCCATATTTTAAATTCTCGCCCACATCTTCAGAGGTCTTTCCTTGAAAAGCAACCTCAAAATCATGGATAATGCCGGCGCCATTTAAGCAAATACAGCTAATTACTTTCTTTCTAATCAACTCAATCACTACGGGGCTTAGCCCGCATTTAATTACATGGGCGCCAGCCATAAATATTACTGCTTTCTTTTTCCTATAGGCCATAACCACTGCATCAACTACGCTGCCTAACTCCTTTGCCTTTAATATCTTAGGTAAAGAGTTATAGAAGTTAAGAAAACTCCTTGCCCGCATAGGCAACTTAGCAAAATCTCCCATCTTCACCTTACTATACCTTTTCTTTATTGAATATGTCTTTACCTTATTTATATTAATCATACGAACTTATAATTTTAGCATAAATCCCCATTAAATCAACCTTAAATTTATTACTCTCCCTTTAGTATTTTTAGCGGGTCCTGTCCTGGGTATTTTCTCGCCGCAGCACGCGGCTGCGAAAATACCCAAGCCACCCACTAAATAGATATTATTTTAGCCAGAATTTTGCTGAGGGATTTGGGAGCGTGCATTAGAAAATTTTCGGCAGAAGTGCACGAGGAATTACGGCGAACGGAAGACCTCTTTAAGGCGTAAGTCTCTCTGGGAGAGAGCCGTAAACTGAAGTGCACGGCGAAAATTTTCAGCACGCGAGCAAATACCCGCAGCAAAATATCAAATTAACTTTTCAAAATTGCATCCGCCGCAGCCACAACATCATCTACAGTAATTGCCTTCAGGCAGGCGAATTCTTTAATACAGTTATGCGCCAGGCATTCAATACAACCAACTTCCTTATGTAAAACCTTATCTTTCTTGCCCACTGGACCCCAGCGCACAGGGCTTAGGCCTTTTTGATTCCTGCCAAAAATAGAAATCACCGGTGTTCCTACGCTAGAGGCAATATGCACCGGACCGGAATCATTAGAAATAAACAACTGGCATCTCTTAAGGACACTGGCTAACTGACTAACAGAAATTTTACCTGCTAGATTAATTACCGGATGGCGTGTATTTTTTATGACATTTTGCGCTAATCGGATATCCTTTGGTCCGGCAATCACCAAAACCTTAAAATTATATTTTTCGCATAATCTATCCGCCACCTGGGCAAATCTTTCGTTTGGCCAAATCTTGGAAGGACAACTTGCTCCGGGATGAATTGCCAATAACTTCTCAGATTTATTTATCCCTGCTTGTTTAAATAATTCATCAACCTGTGCCTCTGACTCTTGTTTAATTGGCATAAATAAGTTTTTATCTTTCGGCTCAATACCTAAATATCTTATTAAGTCAAGGCTGTATTCTAACTCATGTTTCTTGCCGAATTGTTTGGTATGTGGAATTTTATCTGTAAGCAAAAATCCAAATTTACGGTCATAGCCAATTCTTCTGGGTATCCCAGCAAAGAAACTTACCAGGTGCACGCGGTTTGTAGGATGAAGGATAACCGCTAAATCAAATCTTTTCTTCTTAAGTTTTGCGGAAAATTTTATGGACCTGGTCCAACTTCTGTGTTTTCTATCTTTATCGTAAATTATTACTTGATCTAAATAAGGATTGCCATCCACTATATCCTTGGCATAGGGCGCAACCATCATCGCAATATAAGCATCGGGATAATTATCCCTTAATGCCTTAATTACCGCCGTGGACAATAACACATCTCCAATCCTATCTGTCCTAATAATAAGTATGCGTCTGAAATTATTTTTATGACTGGTGACATGGTGACCTAATATATTCCTGGCCTGCCTCAACACATCTTCTACCTTTATAAGTGCCATGCATTCCAAAGTCCCAAACCTACACTGCGCCTTCTGACAAGGCCGACAAAATATATCTTTTTTTACTATAGCAAAATTATCTGACCAAGGCCCATATTTTGCCTCATCACTTGCACCAAACAATCCCAAAACTGGAACATCCACGTAACTTGCCAAATGTAAAATCCCCGTATCACAGACAATCACTAAAGATGCCTTCTGAATTAAATAAGTTAGTGCCTTAATATTAGTTAAGCCTGCGAAATCAAAGATTTCACCCTGGCAATTATTAGAGATATACTGGGTGATTGCTTTATCAGAGTCTTGTCCCACCAAAATCACTTTATAATCCTGGCTTAAGCTTCTAGAAACACAAACAAACTTTTCTTTCTCCCAGCGGCGATTAGCACCTCTAGCCACCGGAGTAATAATAACAATCTTGTCGTTTGGATGAATATTATTTTTTTCTAAAAGATGATTTACATAATCCTTATCTTGCTCAACTATAAACAATGATTTTTTTATTATCGGATAAACTATAAGCTTTTCTTGCATTTTTAAGGCCTTATACAATCTATATAAATTGCGCTCCTTCATGTGTTTAATATGGGAAGGAATATATAAAAATGGCGAAGTTCTAAAGCGGCTAGGAAGTAATGCGCCAAATAAAGTATTACGTAAATCGATTACTATATCAAAGTGTTCTTTCTTAAGCGCAAAAAATAACTTCATCTTTTCTCGCAAAGCCGCGTATTTATCATAGATAATAAGTTTATCTATATAGGGATTATTCTCAAAAATCCCTTTTGGCCGTGGTCCTACCATAACCGTGATTTTCGCCTGCGGAAAATTCATTCGCAAAGCATCTAAGGCAGGTAATGATAAAATCACATCGCCTATATTACTCAGGGTAATAAACAGGATTTTGTTTATTGAGTTTATAGAGTTCATTGAGTTTATTGAGTTATAACTTTTCTAATTTCCCTAAAAACCTCATCCGGTCTTATCAACTTCATACAGCGATTATCTTTGCAATGCACTACATAACAAGGAATTTTACAGCCCGCATCTTTTTTTAAGATAATGACATTTTTTAAAGGGTAGGGGCCGGTTACTTCAGGAGAGGTTGGGCCAAAAAGCGCGATAATTTTTTTTGCGCCTACTGCATTGGCAATATGTAGAGGCCCGGTATCAGCAGTAATGAATAGGTCTGCTTTTTTAATCAGCGCACCCAAGTGTTTTAGATTCAATGTCCCACAGGCAACGATGGCTTTTTCTTTCATTAAGTTTTTGATTTCTTTAGCCAAGGTAACATCAGAAAGACTACCTGTAATTATTACCTTAGCACCAAGCTCACTGATTAGTCTATCTGCCAGTTCTGACCAATGCTCTTTTGGCCAACGTTTAGGAGGCCAATTACCCCCTGGATTTAGCGCTACCAAAAAGTCCTGTTTTCCTGCAGAATTTTTACTTAAAAAATCATCAACAAATTTTAAGTCTTCATCGCTAAAGAAAAACTCAAGGTACCTGTCTTCAACTTTCAGACCCGCCTTCTCAATAATATTAAGATAAAAATCTATGCGGTGCAGGGAATCTTTTTTGGGCATCGTGATTTTTTTGGTCAAAAGGAAGCCGCGTTTCTTTGTATAATAGCCGATTCTCCGGGGTATATCCGCAAGCCGACAGATCAATGCGCGCCTGAATGAGCGATGTAATAAAAATACAGTATCAAAATTTTTGCCTTTAAGAAGTTTGACAAAATTCAATTTTGCTAAAATTCCCTTGTGGCGGTCTTTGTCATCAAAGATAATTATCTCATCTAAATGGGGATTACCTTTTAAAATCTGATAGCAACGGCTAGGTACTATACAGGAAATATAACTGCCGGGGAAATTACGCCTGATATTTCTTATCGTAGCGGTAGAGAATAATACATCTCCTAACCAGTTGACATTAAAAATGAGTATCCTTTCCTTGGTTTTTGTCACTACTTATGCCGCCTTTCTCTTATAAAATTATAAAAACCGCTGGTCTCTATCCAAAAAACAAAAAGGTTATCCGAAGAAGAAGAAATCCTTAATCTTTTAAGAGCAAATATATCGTCACTGGGAAATTTCTTTCCCGGGTTTGCGGCAACTGCTATTTTATATCCTGCATCTATAACCAGTTGCCTTATTTTGCTGTTGAATTTACCTTCTGGATAACTAAAGATATTTACCTCTCGGCCTAATTTCTCCCCTAAGGCTACTTTTGATGCAAAAATCTGTCTCTTTAATTCCGCATCCGATTTAATATTCACCAAAGGCTCCGGCCCTAAGCTATGGCCCCCAAAGGTAATCAGCCCGGAATCCCGCATAACCTTAATCTCATCCCAACTTAAACGGTCTCCTTGCGGCCTTGCCACCTCATCGACAATAATAAACATAGTGGCGGGTAATTCGTATTTTTTTAATATGGGGAAGGCATTTGTATAATTATCCTTGTTGCCGTCGTCAAAGGTTATGGCAATTGTCTTAGGTGGAATTTTTTTCTTATCTCTAATCAAAGAAGCTAATGTCTCTAAAGGCACAACATTATAATGGTGTTCTTTTAAAAACAGCATTTGGCGCTCAAACGCTCTGGGAAACACGATAAGACGCTGAACATAGGGGTTTATCTTTGTATCTATCATATGGTACATAATTATAGGCGCAACGTATTGCTGCCGGATAAAATTTACCGCCAAAAATATAGACAGAAAGATTACAAAAAATATGCTAACTAATATTTTGCGTTTAGGCCCCGTTAGAAACATCTTGTCTAACGGAGGTCCACTTTTAGTTTCTAACGGGGTAAACATTCTAAATACACCTCTTCTGTTTGCGCAACCATCTTTTCCTGTGAGAAATTCCTGCGGATAAAGTTTTGCGCTTCTTTACCTAAAGCATCTCTTTTATTGTTGTCCTGTAATAATTCTAATATTGCCTTAGCAATATCCTGGCTATCCGCCGGTTTAACCAATAGGCCGTTAATTCCATCCTGAATCAAACTTCTTATTCCGCCTACATCTGAACCGACAACCGCAAGGCCCAAAGCCATTGCCTCCATCAAGGCCAAACCCAAGCCTTCTTTTAAGGAAGGCATAACAAACAAATCCATAACTTGCAACACATCTCTTGTATCACTAAGCGCAGTAATAAAAAATACGTTTTTTTGTATTCCCAGTGAATTTACTCTGTTTATTAATTCTTCTTTCATTTTTCCTTCACCCACAATAAGTAACTGCGCGCCAGGCAGTGTATTTAGAACTATCTTCATTGCTTCTATAAGATAAATATGTCCTTTAACATCTGAAAGCCTGGCAATAATTCCTATTACTGGCCCATCGTTTAAACCCAATTCTTTTCTTTTCCGTATTGCGTGTTGGGTATTGCGTGTTGTGTATTTTTCGACATCTATCCCATTATGGATTACCCTTATTTTTTCTTCATCAATGCCAAAATCATTCATCAGGTGTTCTTTCACCTGTTCGCTTATAGCAATCACCTTCTGCCCCCAGCAAGGGAAAATCTTTCGAGAAAACCTTTTTTTAAAAAATCCGTGGCAGGTAGAAATGTGGGGGATGCCACTGAACTTATTTAATAAACATCCTAAGACCTGCGTAGTTCTACTATTTGAATGCACAAGTTCAATATCATTCTTCTTTATTGCACTTAATAACTTAAACAGGCTTATTATTATTTTAAGACTAACTTCATTTTTTGTCTTTATGGGAATAGGCAGATAAACAATACCTAAATCTTTAAATTGGGGGAGAAGCTGGCCGCCGCTTGAAGCCACATATATATTATGGCCTCTTTGTTTTAAACCGCTGCCTAAAGTTAAAACATAACTAGTGATGCCGCCGATATTAAGATGGTTAGTAAGATATAAGATGTTCATATTCTATCTCTACAGGCTTCCGCCTGTAGTATCCATTCCCCACACGGAAGTGTGGGGTAGAATTACTTACTGAGCAACTTCTCTACTGCCTCCAATACCTCCTCAGGCGTTATTAGTTTCATACATTTTTTAGTTTTGCATTTTGATTTGTAACAAGGGCTGCAGGATAAGTCTTTTTTAATCAACACACAATCCTTTGTAAGGGTTAGGTGCCGACGCGGATCAGTTGGGCCAAAAAGCGCAACAAACGGTGTACTGACTGCTGCAGCAATGTGTAAAGGCGAGGAATCCGCTGAGATAAATACAGCGCATCTTTTAATTAAACAAGCTAACTGATTAACTGTTGTTTTAGCACAAGCATTAATGATTTTTGCGTTCTTAGCCATATCTATAAATGTGGTTGCCTTCTCAACATCCCTTTCCGTGCCGGTAATTACAACCCGAAAATCTCTCTGCCCTAATTTTTCGCACAGCTTTGCCGTATGGCTTAAAGGCCAGTTTTTCGTTTCCCACCTGAAACTTGCGCTTATATTTATTCCAATGATTCTCTGTTGAGCACTTAACCATTGGGCATTTAATAAATTATCTATATAATGCTGGTCTTCCTGCGAAGGCCAAAGTTCTAAATGGGGATCTTTTAACTCTATTCCTAACATTCTTAGTATTCTAAACTGATGGGTTACGGGATCAATAGCTGGTCTTTCATCTTTGATGCGGTGATTGAGCAGAAAACCAAATTTTTTATTATCATATCCGTAACGATTTAAGCTCCCGCTCAAATATGCCAGGATATGACTTTTGCGATTATTTTGTAAATCAATAACTATATCAAAGTTTTTCTTTCTTAAAATATATGCCAAATTTAAAAGCCCTCTTAAACCTCTATCTTTATTTTTAAGGTCAGCAACTAATAATTCATCTATATAAGGGCATCTTAAAAGCACATCTTTTGATTCTTCTCCTACAAGAAAGCTAATTTTATAATTGTGGCTGATGGTTCGACTTTGCTCACCATTAGTCTTAAGCGTACTCGAAGGACTAAATTTCTCCCTTATTGCCCTTATCGCGGCGGTTGAGAGAATGATATCTCCCAGTGAACTAAACTTAATAATTAAAATTTTAAAATTACTTAAGGCATCCTGGTAAACAGAGAGCGTATTCTTTACCATAAGCTCAACGTTATATTTTTCTTTTACTTTTTTATAAGCATTTCCTGCTAGATTAACTGCTAATTCGGGGTCTTTTATTATTCTCATTATCGCTTCAGCCATGCTACTAGGGTCAGCCGGAGGGACAAGCAACCCTGTCTTAGCATTTTCAATTATATCTACTACTCCGCCTACCTCTGTGGCTACTACTGGCACGCCTGCAGCTTGAGCTTCAATAATTACACGGCCAAACGCCTCATGGGTAGTTGTAGCCAGCACCAGAAGGTCCAGATGTGATAAAGTCTCTGGAATGTTTCTATGGGTGCCTAAAAATTCTGTGCAATGCCAAAGCCCAAGCCTTTTGACTAAAACCTGCAGTTGGTCTTTATAAGCTTGGCGGGAGAAAGGTGCGTCTCCGATTATCCAAATTTTTACACGGGCAAAGACTCTAGTTACTTTGGCCATGGCTTTAATAAAATGTAAATGGCCTTTTATAGGCGTAATTCTTCCAATAATACCTACATTAAATTCTTGTTTTCTTTTTTTGTCAGGGCTTATAAATTTGAATCTCTCCAAATCCACACTGCGCGGCACTAATCTTATCCGCTCATAAAGGACTCCAAAATCATCGATCATATGTCGGGCAATAATATTGCTTAAAACGATAACACGCTTTCCCCAGCCCATAACTTGGCTAAAAGGGTGTTTCCTGTAATAACCGTGGCAGGTAGTAATAAATGTTGTCCTGGTTCTGCGGCTGGCAAAATAAGCACTCCAGGCAGGAACGCGCGAACGCGCATGTACAATATTAATTTTTTCTTTTTTAATAATCTCGGCTATCTTAGGAACCATCTTTATAATCATAAATATGGATTTTTTATGCACAGGAAGTTGATAGTGAATAGCTCCCACTGATTCTAACTCCTTTACCAGTTGGCCGCCATTAGAGATCACTACTGCCTTATGTCCGAGTCTGACTAAGTATTTTGCCAGATCTAACGTGCCGGTCTCAACACCACCCACATTTAATTCAGGCAAGATTTGTAGGATATTCATATCTTGTTCTAATTAAAATAATCCTTAATGTCAAATGTCAAAATTCAAATGACAAAATAAATTCAAAATCCAAATGTTAAATTCCAAAACAAAGGTTTTGTCATTTGGTATTTATGCTTTGGATTTATTTTGAATTTTGTGCTTTGGTATTTGTCATTAAATTTAAACTAAAGGATTCTCTTTATCGCCTCGCTAACCAATAAATTATCTCTTAGGATATATATTGGTGGTTTATTCAGCCAGATATTCTCAATTTCTTTACTCAAATTAAACGGCTCAACCAAATAAATATATTTACTTTTTGCAAAATTATCTAAAAAACGCCTGTGCTTCTTATCTAATCCTTGTGCCTTAAAAACCAATACATATTTTTTGCTGTTTACTGCCTCAGAAATCATAGAAATACTTTCCGGTGTAGAGATAACAATCTCACTTAACCCTAATACCCCTCCTAGTGCTTGAGGCAAATTTTTTTCATTTGCAATAATTAGAAGTTTACAACGCTGATATTTACTAAATTCTTCTTTGACTATTTCTTCAATTGCAAAAGATGTGCGTCTTGAGGTAGTAACTAAAATATCCGCATTCAACCTTTCGCTAACAGACTTTATCTGCTTGATAACCTCCGATATAATTTTCCCTGATAAAGAAAAACTCTTTGTATTTCCTCCGATTAAAAGACCGATATAGCGGCCTTGAGTCTTTAGCCTGGAGCCTTGAGTCTGAATTAACTTCTCAGTTTGTCCTTTTAAATATTGTTCATTTATCAAATTCAATGCACCCTCAGTTACAGCCACATTTTTTCTTTTAGGCGGATTGTCGTGCCTTGGCATAATCACCAAATGAAACCTACTTGTGCTCAAAATTGACGGCCGCATAATCACTATGGACTTTGCCAGGCTTTCCCTTGAAAGAACATAATTAACCGGAGTCAATGATGAACCGCAGGAGATAATTATATCGGGTTTGATACTTATAAGAGATTTATAAATATCTTTTTGCAAAAATTTCCTAAGGCACCAGAGGCAGCCCTGGCAATTGTATTTACCTGCTAAGCAACTGCTAAATAGTAAAGCATATCTTCTAAGCCTATTATTGAATCTTACCTCTACAGTATCAATTTCAGGTTTTATACCCTTTTCTTTAAAATAATCGCTTATGATATCCGCTACTGCCTGCGATTGCCTCAGATGGCCTGTTATGCCATCGCTAAGAATAAGGATTTTTTTCTCATCTGTATACTTCCAAATCTTGTAACTCCACAGATATTCCTTAGGATATCTTGTAATATGCTTTTGGAATATATGAATTAATCTCTGCACATTATCCTGTATATCGTCTTTGCTATTCTCACTCTTTCTTATTTCAAAAGGAGGCTCAATAATAATCTTGATATACGGCCCTTTTATGCGCGTATAAAAAACAGGGATAATTGCTGAGTTGTATTTTAAAGCAAGTTTTACTGCGCCCGAAGCCATAGAGGCGTCTTTGCCAAAAAAATTAACCAGGACTCCGGTCTTTCCCCCTTGGTCAGCAGTTATACCTATGGCCTGATTATTTTTTAATGCCTCCATTAGTTGCCGTGTTTGATTCTGCCTTTGAATTATTTTACAACCTTTTTGGCTGCGGTAGGAATTCAGCAGCTGATTCAGGCGCGGATATCTCTGGTCACGCACAAACAAAACAAAAGGAAACCCCAGTTCTGCACAGATTATACTGGAAAGCTCCCAGCTGCCCTCATGCACAGCCAGAAGAATAACACCTTTGTTGCCTTTAAACCCTTGAGAAATATTCTCAAGGCCCTCAAAGCTTATATATTTATTTATATATTCTTTATCAATTGAAGGAATCAAAAATACCTCTAAAAGGTTCTGGCCGAATGTCTGATAAAATTCTTTTGCGAGAGAGGATAACTGAAGAGGTGATAATCTATCACCAAATGCAGTCTTTAGGTTAGCGTAGGTAGTGGCCTTATGTTTAAAATCAAAATAGTAAAATAAATCACCCAGTCTTTTGCCTAAAAAAAGAGTTAGGCCTCCTGGCAGGATGCGCATTATTGGACCGATTAATCTAATCAGAATACAACTTAAGTAATCTATTATGGAATCTGTCTTCATCTTCTATTATTTTTATTCCGATACGTAAAACTAAAAGCTGTGAGTTACCTGCCTGTCGGACAGGCAGGTAAGTTGTGAGTTGTGAGTTAGATACTCTTACCGCGTCCTTTTGCGTAGTAATAATCAAATCAATATTTTTATCTTGAGAACTTTTAATAATCTTGTCCAGGTCTGCTTGGTTATAGTTATAATGGTCGCGGAATTTAAGAGATAGGCCTATTTTGATTCCCAAATTCTTAATTATCTTCTCAAATGAATCCGGGTCACCGATACCCGAAAATAAAGTTGCGCTCTTACCTTCAAATGTCTCCAGACTTAATAATTCATTTGGATTATCAATTTTGTATAAACCCAGCGGCTGATGTATTGACTCAAAGATTAACGCCTTTGGGTTAATATGGGCTAAAAAATCTCTTGTATCTTTAATATTTGGCACAAGGTTAGTCTTAGTCAAAACAAATACATCAGCACGGCCAAGAGAGGATAGCGGCTGGCGTAATATACCGCGCGGCATAAGATGACGGTTGCCAAAGGGATTAGTAGCATCAATGGTTACAATCTCTAAATCCTTTTTTATTCGCCACTGCTGGAAGCCATCGTCTAATACCGCTGTATCCACTTGATAATCATGTATTGCCTGCTGAGCAGCACGCATTCTGTCTTTATCAACTAATACCGGCATATCACCTAAATTTTTAGCTAACATATATGGTTCATCGCCCATTGCCTCATAGTCGATAGTCCCTGCCTTGCCGGCAGGCAGGGATAGTCCATAGTGTCCAATAGTTTTACGTTTATAACCTCTGCTTAAAATCGCCACAAAGTGGTCATTCTGTTTTAAATATCGGGCGATATATTCAACCAAGGAAGTCTTGCCCGTTCCCCCCAAAGTGATATTGCCTACACTGATAACCTTGCAATTTAGCCGGCGAGGGAAAATTAGCTCAAAGAAAATTAAAATCCTTACTACCAAGCCATAGATGATAGATAATATAAATAAAAACAGCTTAATAGCGGCCGGTATAAATCCCTTAATTTTATCTGTGGCTAGGTTATAAAGATAATCCTGCATTCTACTCATCAATTACCTGATTTAGCGCTTATCCCTTTCTAAAATTATAATATTATCACAATAGTTAGTAATTTTATGCGCAAACATTACTTCTTGTATTTCCAGCGACCATAGGCTGCTGGGCTAAATAGGTCTTAAGAATATTTACAGACGCAGAATAATCAGCATCCGTTTTGTAGCCACAATTCCTACAAGTAAATATCTCACAATGCCTATTTAACTTGTGGACAAAACCGCACTTATTGCAAGTTTGCGATGTGTAGACAATTTCTTTACATATTTTAATAAATTCTTGTAAGTTTAGATTTTTTTTCATATCATTTACAACCCAACAACAGAGGACAATATTATTTCTTTGATAGCCTTTTTCGGAATTTAATCTATCTATCGATATTTTATATTTAGATTTAGCATTAAAAGTCATTTTAATTCCCGAATAAAAACATTTTCCATTTTGCTTTTTATATAGATTTTTTAAGAAATCAATATCAAAATCCAATTGTTTATTTCTTTGTCTACAACTATTTAATAATACAACTAAAGTTCCTTGTAAACTTTCTCTATATTTTTTTATTTGATATTGAGAACATAAATTACAAAATCTCTTCCGTTGTAAAATAAATCTTCTTTTACTTTCCTGTATCATTTCATCAAAATTCCGATAATTTGTTTTAGACAACATAGTTTTACAAATAGCGCAAGTAGGTTTGTAAATAGAACGCCAATCTATATTATTCCATTCCTTGTATAATTCAGAATATTCTTTAAGATGTTTATGAAATTTCCTTATATCTAATCCTATTTTTCTACAATCATTATACAATCCTTTGCTTAAACCCTGTTTTGCGCTTTGTATGATTTGTTTAGTTTTTTCTAATGCTACCAAGTGCCTTTTATTATTTGCATTCATATAAATCTCCAGTTCCCATATTCAAGCCATAATTCTTCTAAACATTTTTTCTTTTCAGTATTCGCAAATTTTAAAGTAAACTTAACACTTCTTTTCATCTATTAGTTCTTTGATTATTTTTTCTGTTTTTCGTTTACTTCTTCACAAGACCAATACAGGCACGCGCAGAAAGAAGTTACAAGACTTCCGGTGTTATTGGGGACGTTCCCCGAAGTGAGAGGCTAAGCTAAAATAAATATATGCTATTAGTAACTTTATCATAATTGTGCCTTTTCAGCTAAATATACAACAATATCGTTTACTGTCTTCATCTTCTCAGATTCCACATCAAGAATCTCAAGGTTAAACTCATCCTCCAAAGCCATCACAATCTCTATTGAATCTAAAGAATCCGCTCCTAAGTCTTCGTTAATTTTAGCGGTAAGCGTAATCTTATCTTCATCTATTTCAAGCTGTTTGGCGATGATGGGCTTTATCTTTAAAAAGAGTGCCTGTTTTCTTTCGTCAGGGATTTCTTGGCTTTCTTTCTTTTTAAACATCCTTGGCTTTTTTAAGTTCTGTTACTTCCGCTAATTTATTTAAGAAATCCTCTATCTCTTTGGTATGCTTAAGAACCTTTTTTGCGTTTTCCTCGCTTAAAGGCTCTCCATCTAAAATAGTTGAGCCGATTATCAAATTAATCATATAGAGGTCGTTATTGATGTGGTGCTCTATTAACTGCCAAATTAAAGGATGAATACTAATATTGTCTTTTTTTATTTTTTCATAAATTTCCAGCTCGTGAGGTAAAGGATTCGCCATAAATTAACCTCTCTTTCCGATGCTTTTACTAACTCGCTCAACCACTTTAAGAAGCTGGCTTGTAGTTAAGGGCTTGGTAAGATAGGAAACTGCACCCAGACGCTTTGCTTCCTTCATCTTTGCCTGGGCCTTATCCCAAGTGACCATTACACAACGACAATCCGGCATCAATTCTTTTATTTGCCTTAAAACCTCAATTCCATCTATTCCTTTTTTAAAATATATATCCAATAATGCAATATCCGGTTTTATTTTTTTAACTACTCGCAATGCTTGTCCGCCAGAAAGAGTGCTATATACTAAAAATCCTTTTTTTCTAAAGAGTAGTCTCACAAAGTTACAAATGTCTTTTTCATCATCAACGATTAATAGCTTCATTTTTTTTCTAGACATTTAATTTGCCTCCTTATTAAATAAATGATATCTTGCACAAACCTCTCTCACTGCGTTATTTAAACGTTGGATGGTCTCTTGGATGGGGTAAGTCTCATCGTGTAAATCCAAAGGCAATTCTATAAACTTGGTGCCTCTTTTGATCAGCGTCTCTGCTTCTTCCCATTTTATAGCCGGATCGCCGAAAAGAATGATTTCTTTTGGCGGTTGCGTCATCTTCATTAAAGTAAGCCCAAATTCCCCAAGTATTCCCACCAATGCCACATCCAGAAGAATGATATCGGGTTGGAATTTTTTAATATATTCTAGCTGCTCAAGGCCGCTTTCAGTTATTTCATAAATGCCATTACAAATTTCTCTTTTAGAAAAATAGTCCTTAAGCAAACCGGAGATTAGATTTCTTGGGCTTACAATTAAGAGGCGAGCTTTGGGAAGAGTTCCTTCTAAAGGAGTAAATTGAGGTCCTTGCACCGGTTGCCTTGTGTCTTTTATTTTATCTTCTGCTAAAGGAGTGGCGATTTTCTCACCAGACAATATCCTTTCTATTTCTCTGGTCAACTCATCAAGTAAAAGAGGCTTGACAAAAAAGGCATCGTAGCCAATGCTATCAACTATTGTCTTATACTCTATATCGTAAGCAGTCATCAGAATAACTTTAACTTGAGTATAATCTCTACGAAGCAATTTTAGAATTTCAATTCCATCGACCTTGGGAAGTTTTATGTCTAAAAGCACTAAATCAAGTTTTTCGCTTTTAATGACATTCAGGCAAGTCTGGCCATCTTCTGCTTTAAATATTCTGTATCCCTTGCTATGGAAAAATCCCTCTAACGCATCTGTTACAAATTCTTCATCATCTACAATTAAAATCTTTTTTTGAGATTCCATATTTTTACTTCTTCGGTTTGCCTGTATCTATATCTATTATCCTATAAACCATATCTTTAAGCTGACGCAAGTCTTTGCTTGCTTCCACAGCTGTTTGCTCAACTTCAGATAATCTACTAACTATTTTTTCTATTTCCAAAGGGGCTGGATTTTCTTTAAATTTCTTTTTTAATTCAGCCTTACTTATGCCAGCAGCTACACTTATTTTATTATGCAAATTCCCGATTTTGTGAAACATCTCTCTTATCTTTACCATAGCTTTTTCCTTTCAAGTTATAACTTTGCTAACAAGGCCTCGATATAGGTTAATACGATCGGTTTAAATATTACCTCATCTGCGCCTAAATTCTTAAGGCGTTTCTCAACCACCTCATCATAATAAGCAGTAATTATCACGAATTTGATTTCCGGATGAGCTGCCTTGGTCTTTTCTAAGATTTTGTCTCCATCTACATCAGGAAGTCGGTAATCACAAAGCACAATATCCGGCCTTTTATTTTCTATTACATTTAAAGCCCCTTCTCCATCACCAGCCTTATAAACCTCGTAACCAAACATCTCCAAACCCTTGGCAAAATCATTTACAAATTCAAGCTCATCATCTACTATTAATATTTTTTTCATCTAAATCTAAGCTCCTTTAGGGAATTCCAAAATAAAAGTAGTCCCTACTCCTACCTGGCTCCTAAAAGTAATCTCTCCCTTATTCCTCCAAACCAACTGCCTAACAATCGAAAGGCCTAGACCCATCCCTTTATTTGGCCCCTTGGTAGTAAAAAATGGTTCAAAGATTCTATGTATTTTATCTTCAGGAATGCCTTTACCTGTATCTTGGATCTCAATGTGCACCTTATTATTCACTGTGGAAATGCCCTTTATAGTAATTATCCCTGTCTGTTCAATTGCTTGAGCAGCATTACGGATGAGGTTAAAGAAAATCTGTTGTATCTCGCGCCTATCAGCTAAGATTTTAGGTAGGTCAGAAGAGATTTGTCTTTCTATCTTTATTCTCTCTAATTCCAATTCATGGCCTACAACTGCCAAGGCCTCATCCACTTCTTCAGAGATGCTTACTAATTCAGGTTTAAATTCCTTACTTGGCTTGGCAAAATTGGCGAGTTTACGCGTAATCTCAGAGATACGATTGGTTTGCTGGAGAGTCTCATTTAAAATGGATTCGCATTCTTTTAAGACTTCTTCTTTAGGCTTATCTTTATATAAACCTCTTTGATTTCCCAGAAGGAAAAGCTGAATCTTAGTATTGATGATATTCAAAGGGTTACCTATCTCATGATGTATCCCAGCAGCCATGGTGCCAATGGCTGCGCGTCTTTCTGCCTGGGCTGCTTCCTGTAGAAGCTGGGCATTACCTACAGCTATTGATTCAGTACGGGCAAGATCTAAGAGCACATCTAAGTCATCCTTGGTGTATTCCTCATCGGATTTTTTCTTGCCTAAAGAGATAAAGCCAATTAAGTCATTATGTAGCATAAGCGGCAAAACCACCACTGCCTTTAGGTTGGTCATCTCAGAAGCAATTTCCGGGCTTACACCTACAATACCATCTACCTGTTTAATCACTGCTGGGTCTTTAGTTTTCTTAAGGAAGGTTACCAGTTTTGATTCAGAAGTAAAAATCAGACTCTTATCTTCTAAACCATAAGCATTATAGAGCTGATATTTATCTTCTACCTTATTTAAAACAAAGATGCTCGAGGTATGGGGATGTAAAGCTTGGTCTAAGAGTTTTAAGGTAGAGTTAACTACCTCATCTAAGTTTAAAACCGTGATTACTTCATCTATAAAAGTCTTTAAGATTTGCTTGTATTCGTATTTTTTCTGGAAGAGGAATTTGTCGGTGGCGTTGATGAGCCAAGTCTCAAGCGGTCGAAGCCCAATAATTATAATCAAAGAACTGATTGCCAAAGAAACAAGCCTGCCTGCGGCAAAAAGCTGAGAAACCAAAAGCGTAACCGTTACAAATACACCGAAGGCAAAGGCAAACATGCCGGCAAAGACAAGGGATTTTTTGATGATGACTTCGATTTCGAGGAGTTGATGGCGTAAAATTGCATAAGCAATAATCCCGACATATACTGTTACAAAAACATTAACTACTGGATAAATAGGTATGTTATACCACAGAGGATAATTTGTTGATCCGCCTAGATAACCAATAATCGATGCCCATAATACATATTTGCACTGGCTTTTACGTATTCCTTGGGACCGTTTCATTTCTTTAAAAATGAGATAAATAGCAACAACAACATAAAAGAAAAAATAAACAAGGTAGAAATGATATAGTACGCCTGGGACGGCCCAAAATTTAAAAATAAATTTCGGGACCATGTCTTGAATATATAATTTGGTAGGAATAAATAAGGCAATCGTAATCGCCAAAATATAGCCAATTATTAAACTAGGCTTTCTTCTTTTTATCTGATCTGTCCATGTCAAAATGAAATGATAATAAAAAATTGGAATAAATACCGCTCCATAATGGAGTAACCTGAATGAATTTAAAGCTGATAATTTGTCTTTTGCAAGTGGCCAAAAATAATAACCAAAACTCCACACGCCTACGCTTAATGCAAAATAAAAATAAGTTTTATAGGTTAAATTTTTTCTGTCTCTCAAGAAAACGAATATACCCAGGAGAAAACAACTTACTCCGTTTAATAAACCGCTAATTGAGAAAAATGTCATCATATTAGTGCAATTTTATATAACCCCAAATTTCTTCCCAACTTTCTTAAAAGCAGAAAGTGCAACATCTAAATCTTCATTGGTGTGACTTGCTATGATGCGAATTCTAATCCTGGAAAGATTCTTTTTAACCGCTGGAAAGCTAACACCATCCACAATAACACCTAATTCCTCAAGTACCATAACCATTTTATAGGTCGTGGCTTCGTCTCCTATTATTATAGGGATAAGGGGCGCTTCGCTTTTACCTATGTTATATCCCATATTACGTAAGCCCTGTTTCATTTTAAAAGTATTGAACCACAGATTTTGGCGTAGCCAAGATTCTTTTTGAACAATTGATAGTGCGGCTAAAGCAGCTGCTGCGTTAGCTGGAGACAAACCAGTTGAAAATAACAAAGGTCGTGAGGTATGCCTTAAATGATCTATAACAATATGATTTCCAGCTACAAAACCACCCACACTAGCCAAAGCTTTCCCTAAACTGCCAAGAAGAATATCTACTCTGCCCTCCATTTTAAAATGTTCTATCGTTCCCCGACCATTCTCACCGAAAATTCCGGTGGCATGTCCATCGTCAACCGCCACACCGGCACCATATTTTTCTGCTAACCTACAAATCTCTGGAATAGGAGCTAAATCTCCATCCATGCTATAAACACCATCGCAAACAATCAATTTACCTTTCACGGCTTCATTTTTCTGAAGCAACTTTTCTAATTGCTGCATGTCGTTATGTGCAAAAAACCTTGCTTCCCCTTTGGATAACATAGCTCCATCCAAGAGGCTAGCATGAGCATTTCTATCGAAAAATGCGACGTCACCCTCTTCTAATAACCCACTTATTACTCCGAGGTTAACCATATAACCTGTGGAAAAAACAAGCACATCTTCAGTATCTAGAAAGTCAGCTAATTTTGCTTGCAACTCTTCATGAATGTCTAAATTTCCGGTTAATATACGAGAACTGGCAATAGAAACCCCGTATTTTTTATTGGCTTCATTTGCGGCTTTGATAATTTCTTCTCGCATTGCTAACCCAAGATAATTGTTAGAAGCCATCATAATAACTTTTTGCCCATCACGTATTGCTTTTCCATTTGGGAGCGGATCAAATCCTCTCATATATTGATAAATATTTTTGGCCCTTTGCTCAGTAGCTCTTCTATAAGCAAAACTTTTTAAAAAAATTGGCTTAGCATTCACAAGTAAATCATTAAAACCAATTTTTCTAGCTGTATAATAGCAATACATATTCCATTTGTCGAAGTCAATATCAATATTTTTAAAGCCTGCTTCGATCAACCATTTTTTCATTACAAAGGGGCTACGATAATTTACTTTCCAGCTCGAACCATCTTTCATAATTACTAAATGTTCAAATATTTTTTTATTAGGATTGTCTAACTGAGTAACTATTACTAATGCACCATCCATCTCAAGTGTCTTATAGATCTCTTCAATAGAAGCTCTCACTATCCCATCATCCAAAAACTCATAACAAGCAGATACCACAATAACATTAGGCTGCCACCCAATCTTCTTGGCAAGTTGTTTATACCGGCTCAATCTTGAAATATTACCTATTCTATATTCTATCGGACAACCTTTTGCAATAAGTTTACCAAACTTAAGTGAATTTTTATCAATGTCTAAACAGATAGATTGAATAACATCTTTTCTTCTGTCTTTAGATAACTCAACTAAATATCTAGCTGGACCAGACCCTAAATCTACAACTTTTGTCGGTTTATTATTAAGGGTATTCTTCATAATCTCTGATTGAAGAATCTTAAGTAGCCGTTCTTTTTTTTCTTTAGTGGCTTTTGCGGAAGGAAGATTTAAAAGGATTTTATCAACCAAGCATCCAATTCTATTGTAGCCAGATGGCCGATTTTGATAGATATATTCTACAAATAAGCCTCTTCCAGCATAACCTAGCATTGCTTTTCTACCAAGTCTACTAGTAAAGATTATTGGTTTTAATATTCTTTGATAAAATAATTTTTCTATTTTAGATTTAAGATTAGATATTTTTCTCATATCCAAATTCTATTCGGCGCAACCACACCTAAGCCGGTTATCACTACTCTGCGCTTACTCATCTTACATTCTCCTGCCGCTTAAGCCATTCAATTAGCCTTTCCTTCCTAAACCTCCAGGACCTGCCCACTTTGGAAGCAGGGATTTTCTTTCGCTGGACTAAGCGATAAAGAGTAGAATTGCTTATCTTTAAATACTTTTTAGCTTCTTCAAAGGTAAGAACCTCAGAATCCATATTTTTAATTTTTCCTCCATAGGATACTCTTAATTATTCTCTATTATTCATTGTTTGTCAAGGAAAAGTTTCATTAATGACTTTTCCTTGATTCTTAAGGCTTTGTGCCGAAGAATCTAATATAATTTCCTGGTATACTATCAAGTGAAATCTAGAATTCAGGGACAGTCCCCTTCGGGGACAGTCCCTTAGTTTCATAAGGCAAATTTATTCCGTAGACATAAAGGAGAGGTTTCTTTCAATAAATTCAAGCAGTTTTTGTTGCCGGGGAGTAGGTATATTATAAAATTCAACTCCCATACCGGGGTGAATCTGATGTTGCACCTGCTTATCGGACAACCAGACTACCCTTGCCCCCAGCTCTATTTCCTCTTGTTTGGGGGGAAGTTTAAGCCTTAAAATAACTTCATCGCCAAGCTTAAATTTATCACAGCCGTATATATAAGCACCTACTGCGCTCAAATCTAAGATATCGGCCTTAAAACACACGGGGCTTTTGTCGTATCCGGCCTTTAATTCTACCTTGATATCTATGGGCAACCGCTTAAATCTGCGCCGCAATTGCATTTTTTTGATATTTTCAATAACTTTATCTTCTTTAAAGCTATTTACTGCTAAATCCTCTGCAGCGTAAATTTCCATAACTCTATCCAGGCCGGAAACAGAAAATACTCCCTTAAGGTGTGCGGGAATATTCATAAATTTCATTCTGCCTTGATGATTCGCTACTTCTTTATAGGCAATAACTATTACTGAAATCCCCATATAATCAATAAACTCTACCTCTTCAAAGTTGCAGAGTATATCATTATAACCATCGCGAATACACTGTCCCACAACTTCAATGAGATTGGCAGCGTCTACGTCGATACGGTCGAATAAATCTAAAATAATTATACCATTTTTCTGCCTTGCCCTGATCTCCATATTAATAATATTACCACAAATAGGCAATACAGGCAATTAATTTACTATTTTTCTAATATTTCTTTATGCATTCGGCAGGAGGTTGCAACAGGATACTGTCCAGCAAAACAGGCAGTGCAGAAATGTTCTTTGGAGAGGGGCATAGAATTTAACATCCCTTCAAGGCTTAAGTAGTCTAAACTATCCGCACCAATAAAATCCCGAATCCAGGCAGTATCATGTTCTGAGGCAATAAGCTCTTTTTTGGTAGGAAAATCTATGCCATAAAAACAAGGATATTTTAGTGGTGGGCAACTGACGCGCATATGCACCTCTTTGGCGCCGGCCTGACGCAAGGCTCTTACGCGCATCTTACTGGTCGTGCCGCGCACAATGGAATCTTCAATAATGGCGACTTTTTTATTTCTTAATACTTCTTTTAAGGGATTAAGTTTTATTTTTACTTGGAAATCCCGTACATCTTGGCTGGGCTGAATAAAGGTGCGGCCAATGTAGTGGTTGCGAATCATCCCGTATTCAAAAGGAATACTAGCTTGCTCAGCAAAGCCTAAAGCTGCGTATGTGCCAGAGTCAGGAATGGGCATCACTAAATCCACTTCTGCCGGAAATTCCCTGGCTAATTGCCTTCCCAGTTGTTTACGCGCCAGATACACGTTATGGCCAAAAATACTACTGTCTGGCCGGGCAAAATAAATGTATTCAAAGATACAAAATGCATGACTTGTTTTCTTAAAAGGGGCAACTGACTCTATTTTGTCTTTATGTATAAATACCACCTCACCTGGCTGAATATCCCGGATGTATTCAGCGCCAATTAAATCTAAGGCACACGTTTCACTGGCTAAAATATGGGCGCCGTCTAATTTGCCCAAACAAAGTGGCCGCCAACCAAAGGTATCCCTGGCGCCAATAAGCATATCACCAAGCATCAAGACCAAAGAATACGCTCCTTCTAATTTGGAGAGCGCCCAGATAATTGTTTCTTTTTGATCTTTCTTTTGACTATGTACCAGAAGATGAGCAACAAGCTCGGAATCCATAGTGGTCTGAAAAAGTGCGCCCTTATCTTCTAATTCCTGACGCAGAGCTACAGTATTGGTAAGATTTCCATTGTGGGCAATGGCAATGTCACCGATTTTAGATTGTACATAAAAAGGCTGGGTATTCTTGATATTGCTGCTTCCGGTAGTAGAATAGCGCACATGGCCAACCGCTAATTCACCGCGTAAAGTTCGGATGAGCTTTTCATCGAAAACGTCGCTTACTAATCCGGTGGATTTATGCAGGTGTATTTTTTTGCCGTTACGAGTGATGATGCCTGCGGCTTCTTCTCCGCGGTGCTGTAGCGCATAAAGCCCTAAATAAGCCAAGCGCGCTGCATCTTTATGAGGATATACACCAAATATTCCACACATAGCTTACCTCTGAATCTGTCTGGGTAAAAACCCTGCCCATACCTCATATAACTTTTTTAGTTCTAAATCTATTAACTCCTTTTTTTTCTGAAAAATCCTTAATGTCTTGCCTCCGGTTCTGCCAATGATGCAAAAAGGAACTCTATTTTCTTTGGCAATATCTTTAATTCTATTCACAGCCTCTTCATTGCAAGAAATAATAATCCTGGATTGTGACTCACCAAAAAGCACAGCATCTTTTCTAAACTTAAAAAGTAAATTATCAATCGTTGCACCTATCATTTTCTCTTTATTTGAAATACAGCACTCAACTAATGCCACTGCTAAACCGCCTTCAGAACAATCATGGGCAGAATTAACTAATCCTTTTCTTATTGACTCTAAAGCACAGTGCTGCACAGCCTCTTCTAACTCAAGGTTAAGATCAGGTGCATCGCCTTTTATCTTGCCATGTATTACTTTTAAATATTCGCTTGCACCTAACTCCTCTTTAGAGCTTCCTAAGAGAATTATTACATCTTGCTCTTTCTTAAAAAACTGTGTGCAGATATGACTTATATCATTAATAACTCCAATCATTCCAATTGTAGGAGTAGGATAAATAGCGCCTTTGGGGTTTTCATTATAAAAAGACACATTCCCGCTTACTACAGGTAGATTAAAGAACCTACATCCCTGAGCAATCCCTTCCACGCAATTTTTAAACTGCCAAAACCTATCGGGTTTTTCAGGATTGCCAAAGTTAAGACAATCAGTAACCGCTGCTGGTTCTGCTCCTGAACAAACCAGGTTCCTGGCTGCCTCTGCTATAGCAATCTGTGCCCCTCTATGAGGATTTAAGAAACAGTATCTGCTGTTACAATCAGTGGTAGCTGCAATGGCTTTATTAGTCTGTTTTAATCTCAAGACTGCTGCATCCGAACCAGGCAGAACCGTAGTATTGGTCTGAACCATATGGTCGTACTGTTGGTAAACCCATTCCTTGCTTGCAAGCGAAGGTGAACTCAAAAGCTCCAGTAGAACATCGTTATAGTCTTTGGGTTCGGAAATTGTGCTTATATCCAATTCATTCAATTCATCTAAATATTCTGGCTTTTTATGAGCCATATTATAAATGGGTGCTTGGGTTAAAGAATGAGCTTCTATTTCAGCAACCACTTTGTCTTTATCTTTAATGCGTACCATACCATCATCAGTAACTTTGCCAATGACAACTGCATTTAAATCCCATTTCAAGAATAACTTTCGTATCTGGTCTTCTTTACCTTCTTGTACGCACAAAAGCATCCTCTCCTGTGACTCTGACATCATTACTTCCCAAGGCTCCATGTTTTTCTCTTTTCTGGGAACGCGCTGGAGCTCAACCTCAATACCCGAATTACCTACAGAAGCCATCTCGCTGGTTGAACAAGTCAGACCTGCTGCGCCCATATCTTTAATTCCTACAATATATCCTGTAGCCAAAGCCTCCAAAGTAGCCTCGATGAGACACTTTTCAGTAAAAGGATCACCAATTTGAACTGTAGGTCTTTTTTCTTCGCCCTGTTTGAATTCCTTCGAAGCCAAGATACTGCAACCACCAATACCATCTCTTCCCGTGCTTGAGCCGACATACATAATTGAATTTCCTGCTCCGAAGGCGCGTGCTCGAGCTATTCTATCCTTCCTTGCTACACCAATACACATTACATTAACTAAGCAATTACCACTATAACTTTCCTCAAAGTATATCTCACCTGCTACCGTAGGGACACCCACACAATTTCCATAGAATTGAATTCCATCTACTACTCCTCTCAGTAGATATCGGTTATATCGCTCTGACAGTGGACCAAAGCGCAGAGAATCCAGGCAGGCAATTGGTCTTGCACCAGTAGTAAATATATCCCTGATGATTCCACCTACGCCAGTGGCTGCTCCTTGCTTAGGTTCCACCTGCGAGGGGTGATTATGACTTTCCATTTTAAAAATAACGGCTAAATCATCCAAAATAATTCCGCCGGCATCCTCACCGATGAGAGTCTGGTATTTTCCTGTCTTAGGCAAAAGTCCAAGCAGGCTGCGCGACCGAGGATATCCACAGTGTTCAGACCATTCTACTGAAAACATTGCCAGCTCTGTAGGCGTAGGCTCGCGTTTTAAAATATCCAATATTCTCTGATACTCTTCATCAGTTAAGCCTAAGGCACGATAGACCTCTGATTTTGCCATCTTTATATTTTATCTCCTCATTGCAACTGCATTCACTATTGACTTAAAGATAAATAACCCGTCTTCTGAATTTAAAAGTTTTTCAGAACTGCGTTCTGGATGCGGCATCATCCCTAAAACATTTCCCTGCTTATTGATAATACCTGCGATAGAATACATCGCTCCATTAGGATTATATGCTTCATTGACGTTACCTTCTGGAGCGCAGTAGCGAAAAACAATCTGATTATTCCTTTTAAGTTCTTGGAGCCCTTCCTCATCAATATAATAATTACCTTCGTTGTGCGCTATGGGAATATTCAAAACCTGATGCTTATGGCAAAAATTGGTAAAGGCAGTGTGATTATTTTCAGTCCTTATATAAACGAACTTGCAAATAAAATGTAAATTTTTATTCCTGAGCATCGCACCAGGAAGAAGTCCTGCTTCAAGCAGGATCTGGAAACCATTGCAAATACCAATGACGAAACCACCTCTATTAGCAAAATCAACAATTGATTTCATTATCGGAGAAAATTTAGCCACTGCCCCAGTCCTCAGATAATCTCCGTAACTGAAACCTCCGGGTAATACAACGCAATCAAGACTATCCAGACCTGTATCTTTATGCCAGATATATTTAACTGGTTGCTTTAGGACATCTTTAATTACATAGAAGCAATCCTGGTCGCAATTTGAGCCAGGAAAGACCACCACTCCAAATTTCATCTATTCCTCAATGAGTGCATAACTTATGTAGCGTAAGCGCACATAAGTTATATGCGCGAGATTCTTCACTTTGTTCAGAATCGTCCATCGATGTCCTCAAGCAAAGCGAAGGACGAATTGATACTGAGGACGCGATAATTAAGAACGTCCGAAGTATCTAAGTTTTTATACCTCTTTGATATTAAAACGGTAATCTTCTATTATTGGATTTGCCAGCAACTTCTTACACATTTCATCAATTTTCTTTTCAGCTTCTTGTTTATCTTTGTAATTTAGTTTCAAAATTACCAATTTGCCGATACGCAAATCCTCTATGTCTTTGTAACCTAATGATTCTAAGGCATGCTTGATAGTCAAACCTTGTGGGTCAGATACAGTGTTTTTTAAGGTGATATAAATTTCTGCTTTTAACATAATTTCCTCCTTCTCCCGCCCTTAAGTTTAAGAACGAGGCGGGATCCCGCCACATCTTAATAGATGGGCGGGAAATGAGCAGATGATTTACGAAGCTCAAGGAGCGACGTAAATCATAGGACGAAGTCCGTCTGCGAATTGATCATATGTTGAATAATAATAAGGGGTGAAAGCTTGGAACTCTGCGGCACAAGTATCCACCAATTTGTAATCTGGCTTTATCCCTAAATCCTTGCGCCAATTTCTTACTTCCTCTTCAGTTTGCTTAATCAAACGGCTAATCTGTAAATCTGAAAATCCATATTCTTTGGCGGTTTTGAATAAATCAACACATGAAGGCTTGCGATTTAACTTTAATTCAGATTTTATTTTTTCTTCTAATTCCACAATCTGGCGGATATTTTCCAAAAACCAGGGATCAATATGGGTTAAATGATAAATCTCATCAATATTGTAACCATTTTTAAGCGCGTGCTTAATATAAAGAACCCGCAAAGCGCAAGGGTTTCTCAAGTGTTTTTTTATTTCCTCATCGCTTGGCTCATATTTTAAATCCTCTAAGCCCGCAAGGCCCGTCTCTAAAGAACGGCAAGCCTTCTGCAGGGCTTCTTTAAATGTCCGGCCGATAGCCATTACCTCACCCACGGATTTCATCGATACGGTCAAGACAGGGTCTGCAGAAGGAAATTTCTCAAAAGTAAAACGCGGGATTTTCACTACACAATAATCAATTGTCGGTTCAAAGCAAGCGGGTGTCTTTTTGGTAATATCATTGGGAATTTCATCTAAGGTATAACCTACGGCTAATTTGGCAGCAATTTTAGCAATAGGAAACCCTGTGGCTTTGGAAGCCAAGGCTGAACTTCGCGAAACCCGTGGATTCATCTCAATAATTACCATGCGGCCGGTTTCTGGATGCACGGCAAACTGAATATTAGAACCTCCGGTTTCAACACCTATCTCTCTGATACAGGCAATTGCTGCATCCCGCATTTTCTGGTATTCTTTATCCGTTAGCGTCTGAACCGGTGCTACCGTAATCGAGTCTCCGGTATGAATACCCATAGGGTCAAAATTCTCAATGGAACAAATAATTACGACGTTATCCTTTAAATCCCGCATTACCTCCAATTCAAATTCTTTCCAGCCGAGCACTGATTCCTCAATTAATATCTCACTAATCATACTAGACCCTAAACCCCGCTTGGCTAATTCTTTAAATTCCTCGATATTGTAAGCTACGCTTCCGCCGGTTCCGCCTAAAGTAAAACTCGGCCGAATAATTACTGGAAATCCTACTTCTTTAGCAACTGCTAAGGCTTCTTTTAAATTATATGCCTTATCACTTTTAGGTAAATCTAAGCCGATTTTCTGCATTGCCTCTTTAAATAATTGCCTATCTTCACCTTTTTTAATTGCCTGAATATTGGCACCAATCAGCTTGACCTTGAATTTAGCCAAAACTCCCATTTCATCTAAGGCTACTGCAGTATTAAGCGCAGTTTGTCCTCCTAAAGTCGGAAGCAGCGCATCCGGTTTTTCTTTCTCAATAATTTTGGCTACGATTTCCGGCGTTATCGGCTCAATATAGGTTCTATCCGCCATCTCCGGGTCGGTCATAATGGTGGCGGGATTAGAATTTACCAGCACAACTTCGTAGCCTTCCTGCCTTAAAACCTTGCACGCCTGTGAACCCGAATAATCAAATTCGCAGGCCTGACTAATCACAATCGGGCCAGAACCAATGATTAAAATTTTTTTTATGTCTGTTCGTTTAGGCATTCTCCATCTTCTCTATAAATTCCTTAAACAGATACTGGGCATCATGTGGTCCGGCTGAGGCCTCAGGATGAAACTGCACGGAAAATATGGGCAATTTTTTATGCCGCATTCCTTCTAAGGTTTGGTCATTCAAATTAATATGCGTAATTTCTATTTCTTTCTTATTTAAAGAATCAATGTCCACGCAAAAACCGTGGTTTTGCACGGTAATATAAACTTTTTTAGTCTTTAAATCCTTTACCGGATGATTTGCGCCGTGATGGCCGAATTTAAGTTTAAAAGTCTTCCCGCCCAGGGCCAGGCCCAGCATCTGATGGCCTAAACAAATCCCAAAGATGGGAAGTTTTCCAATTAGGCCTCTTGTAGTTTCAATCACGTATTTGACTGCTGCCGGGTCTCCCGGACCATTAGAGAGCAAAATTCCATCGGGTTTAATTTTAAGAATATCCTTTGCTCCTGTATTTGCCGGCAAAACTATACATTGACATTTATTTTTTAGGAGTTCCCTTAAGATGTTATATTTTACGCCGCAGTCCAGAACCGCTACTTTATATTTGGGTTTTCCTTGAGACCAGAAATATCTCTTGCTGCTGGTAACCTCTTTTACTAAATCTACACCCACCAAACCCCGTGAGCCTTTGGCTTTCTTGACTAATTTCTTTTCATCCAAATCTTCGGTAGATAAAACCGCCTTCATTGCCCCGGCTTCTCGGATATGTAAGGTAAGTGCGCGTGTATCTATGCCTTCTATACCTACGATATTATTTTCCTTAAGATAATCCGCTAAGGATTCTTCAGAACGCCAGTTGCTGGAAATTTTACTATATTCCTTAACCACGAACCCCTCTACAAAAGGCTGTTTTGATTCCACATCTTCTTTATTTATTCCGTAATTACCAATCAACGGATAAGTCATAGTTACAATCTGGCCCTTATAGGAAGGGTCAGTAAGTATCTCTTGGTAGCCGGTCATACTGGTATTAAAAACTACCTCACCAAATCTTTCACCGGTAGCACCAAAAGCCTCACCCCTGAATATTGTTCCATCTTCTAAGGCTAAGACTGCTTGCATTTTACTCCTTAGGGACAGTCCCCTTCTTGGGGATGAGTCCCTGTTTTTCCAATGCTGCCTTAATAAATTCTCTAAACAAAGGGTGTGCACAATCGGGTTTGGATTTAAACTCCGGGTGGAATTGCACGGCAATAAAATAGGGATGGTTTTTCAGTTCAATTATTTCAACTAAGTCCTTTCTGGGATTTATCCCAGAAAGGACCATACCTTTCTTTTCCATAATTTTTCGATATTTATTGTTAAATTCATACCTATGCCGATGCCGCTCATAAATCAGATTCTCTCCGTAAGCCTTAAAGGCCAAGCTATCTTTTTTAATCTTACAAGGATAAGCGCCCAGGCGCATCGTGCCGCCTAAATCTTTGATTTTTTCCTGTTCTGCTAATAGGCTTATCACCGGATGCTTTGTCTTTTTAAATTCCGTGGAATTTGCACCTTTTAAGCCACAGACATCCCGCGCAAACTCAACCACTGCACATTGCATACCTAAACATAAACCCAAAAAGGGAATCTTGCGTTCGCGGCAAAATTTAATAGCTTTGATTTTTCCTTCAATGCCGCGATAGCCAAATCCTCCGGGCACTAAAATTCCTGAAACATCTTTTAAAACTTTTTGCGCCCCTTCTTTTTCAATATCCTCGGAATCTATCTTCTGCACTTCTACTCTTGCATCATTGGCGATTCCCGCATGAATGAGCGCTTCGTAGATAGACTTGTAGGCATCCTGCAAGGTTATATATTTGCCGACTACGGCTATGGTTACCTTTCTTTTGGGATTAATCGCTTTTTCTACAACGTTTTTCTCCCAATCTTTTAAATCGGAAAACTTACCCCGCCCTTCCTTGTCACTGAGCGTCTCTTCGTAGCAAGAAGAGCGGGGCTGACAGATGAGTTTAAAATGGCTTAAGATAATCTCATCAAGAATCTGTTTCTTAAAAACCAAGGGGATCTGATAAATAGAAGCCACATCCGGCGACTCAATAACTGCTTCTTTTTGCACATTACAGAACAGAGAGATTTTTTCTTTTACCTCATCGGATAAAGTTTTTTCCGTGCGACAGATTAATATATCCGGCTGAATACCGATTTCCCGCAAAGTCCCCACGCTGTGCTGGGTGGGCTTGGTCTTGATTTCATCCGCAACTTTTATGTAGGGAACTAAAGTAAGGTGGATATAAAGCGTATTTTCAAAGCCCACATCTAAGCGAAATTGTCTGGCCGCCTCCAGAAAAGGCAGGCTTTCAATATCGCCTACTGTTCCACCGATTTCCACAATTACAATATCTGCGCCAGAAACCTCAGCAACCTTTTTAATCCTTTCCTTTATCTCATTTGTAATATGTGGGATTACCTGAATTGTCTTACCTAAATAATCTCCGTGTCTTTCTTTAGTAATTACTGCATTGTAAACCTGGCCTGTGGTAATATTGTTAAACTTGGTCATCTGCGCCTGGGTGAACCTTTCATAATGACCTAAATCCAAATCCGTCTCTGCGCCGTCTTCTGTAACATAAACTTCGCCGTGCTGATAGGGGTTCATTGTTCCCGGGTCAACATTGATATAAGGGTCAAACTTCATCAACGTAACCTTCAGGCCCCTGGCTTCAAGTATTCTGCCAATCGATGCGCAGGCGATTCCTTTTCCTAAGCTCGAAATCACTCCACCGGTTATAAAAATAAATTTAGCCATACCAAAAAATTAGGCGCTTAGCGCCGACACTCTCGGCCCCTAAACGCCTCCCGTAATTCAGTGCTCCTCATCCAACTTAACAAATAAAATTTTAGAGAGATTATCTATTCCTCAGTCGTGATTTCATCAGTAGCTTTAATTTTTTTCTTTTTTGCATCTATCTGTTTTGTGGCTTTAGTGACATAATCACTAAATTCTTCGCATTGCCAAACCGGAAACTTCCTGGGAAAAGTACAAGTTTTATCGTTGGCGCAGGTTATACATAATCCTTTCTTTTGCATAGTTCCTCCTTTTAAATCAGTCCTCTCTCAAGAAAATCGCCTTCGGCTATAACTCTAAGCGATTTTCAGTGGTTGGGAAAGTGCTTTATACTTTCCCACACCATTAAAAAGGATTGCTAAAGGGACAATTGGTTAAATCTTTTTAAGATTTAACTGTACTTATCGAGGAATCCTCAAAATTTGTATGCAAATTTTGGCTGTCGCCTAAAATTCGCCCTACTTCTTCTTTATCGCAATCCATCACATAAGGAATGCCGGAAATACAAGCGGCGTCGCGCGTAAGAGCAAAAATATCGTCTCTAGTGATATGTTTAAGGGCAAATTTTCTCTCCCCTGCCATGAGTTGCTTAAGACCAGTGGCTAACCGATCGTAATAAGTGTACATTCCAATAGCGCCTACAGGGATATCTTTGAAATCTTTCCCGTATTTTGCTTTTAAAGTTTCTGCAGCCACAAAAATCTGCTCTATGGTATCACCGTATTTCTTGTATTCTTCAGGTACCTTACCTTCTTTTATCAATCTGCCTACCGTCTTAGCTGCCATGGCTGCTGCAAACGTTGCTCTACCCATACATATAGCCTTAACATAAGGGCTAGCTAAGGCTATAGCTTTGAAAATATGATCTTCTAGGCTTAAGCCTCCAGCCATTGCTACCGGCGGTATATATTGACCTTGCGCTTCGATCCTTTTTAACATCTGATAAAGTAAGCACTCCAGTTCCACGGTCGGTATACCCCATTCATTCATCATTCGCCAAGGCGACATTCCTGTTCCGCCACCTGCTCCATCTACTGTAAGTAGGTCGATTTTAGCATTGGAGGCATATTTTACTGCTCTGGCTAAATCCGCTGGTCGGTAAGCACCGGTTTTTAAGGTAACGTATTTAAATCCCAATTTTCTTAAACGCGCCACCTCCTTATAAAACGCTTCTTCTTCCACCATCCCGAGCCGGGAGTGTCTTTCAAATTCTTTAATTGCTCCTTCTTTGTAGGCCCTCTGTGTCAGTGGATCCTCTGGGTCAGGATAAACGATATAGCCCCTTTTCTTAAGTTCAAGGGCCCTTTCCAAAGAAGGCAACTTTACTTCTCCACCGATATCTTTTGCTCCCTGACCCCATTTTGG